>Ga0207422_1000673_pt1 | contig 96635 bp, 81 predicted proteins | sample MarCyaLeptolynsp_FD_187757 | JGI IMG/M metagenome (GOLD analysis project Ga0207422, IMG submission 187757) | Marine cyanobacterial communities from Panama - species 1 Leptolyngbya sp. (SPAdes) | ecosystem: Environmental > Aquatic > Marine > Unclassified | place: Panama: Panama City | collected...
GAGCGACGTCGCCCCCCGCGGCCCGACAGTAGTCGGGAATGCGCTCGTTCTTGGGCCATCCGCTCTCGCGAACGGCTCGCGCGAATTGCCAAAAACGCCCCTGCCGAAATGCCTCGTAAGCGGCCTGGTTGAGCTTGCTCTTCTTGACCAGGTAGAAGACCACGCGCACCCGATTCGGGTGGTCGAGGTACAGGCGCTCGAGACGCGCGAGCTCGGTCGTGCTGCGCCGGCCGTAGTCGAGAGAACCGAAGTACTCGATGGTCACGGGGGCGTAGCGAGGACCCAGCGAGGGCGCGTTGCCGGGGGCTCGATGCACGACCGTGACCGCGCGCCCCGTCGGCGCTTCTTGCGCCTTCGCCTGCGCCGACAAGCTCACGAACGCCGCCAGCGTGGCGACCCGCGCGAACGCAATAACCCCGGTGCGTGCTCGCACTCCTTCGAGTATAGCGCCGGATTTCGGTCAGCCGCCGCCGGTTTCTGGCGGGGGACGGTCCGGGGCGGCAGGCTCGGCCGGCTCGGCTGGCTCGGCCGGCGCGTCGGGCTCGCTCGCCGGCCAGAGCACGACGAAGTGCAGCGCGGCCGAAATGAGCAGGCCGACGAACAGCGCCAATCCGGCGACGGCCAGGCTCACAGGACCTCCGCCAGGGCCCCGGTCCAGTTGACGGCGAGAATTCTCGGCATCTCCCGGTCGTCGGCGAAGGACAGCACGGTGATGGAGCCGGGGGAGACCCGAAAGCGGTGGTAGTTCGCGATCTCGGTGCCCGTGAAGTGAGCGAGCAAGACCCGAATGATTCCGGCGTGGGTGACGACCGCAATGCCTTCCCCTGCCGGCGTGTCTTCCAGGGCCTGTTCAAGGGCGCCAACGGCCCGGCGGCGAATGTCCGACATGCTTTCCCCGCCCGGGATTTTGGTCGAGGAGGGATTTGCCAGGAACTGCTGGTAGGCCTCGCTCGCCTCCACGTCGTCGTAGCTCATGCCTTCCCACTTGCCGACGCGAAAGTCGGCCAGGCGCGGGTCTCGCGCCACTTCGATGTCGAACTGGCGCCCGATGATTTCGGCCGTCTGCACCGCGCGGACAAGAGGGCTCGAAAGCACGTCCCCGAGGGGGACCCCCTCGAGCGCCGCCGCACAGGCCCGCGACTGGTCGGTGCCCTCGTCCGACAGCGGAATGTCGCGCTGGCCGAGGATCCGGCGCTGCGCGTTCCACTCGGTCACGCCGTGGCGAACGAGAAATACGGTGGTTTCCACGCCTGCGACTGTAGGTCGAAGTGGGGCAGGGGTGTCAACGCGCCACCCCGGCAGTCTCGCGGAGCTGGCGCGGGGGCGGCATGGGCGGTACCGTTACAAAGGGGATATGGTGGGGCGCGACGAGCGCAAACAAACGCGGCACGACGTGCACCTTGCGGTCCGTTATCAGACGGCTCACGAGTTCGTGCAGGAATACGCGGAGAATCTGTCGCAAGGCGGTCTCTTCATCCGCGGGGCCGACTCGCTGCAGCCTCTTGCCGAGGTCGAGGTGGAGATCGTACTGCCCGGCTTTGGCCAGTTCGTCGTCACGGCCGAGGTCGCGCACATTCTGGGCGGCGAGATGGCGGCTCGGTGCGGCCGTGACCCCGGGGCCGGATTGGCGATCACCCGGGCCCCGGCTGGCTTTCAAGATGCGCTCACCGGATACCTGCACCGGCTGGGGCGCCGCGCCGATGCCACCGTGCTCACGACGGTGGCCGAAGCGGGGGAAAAGATCGCCGCGGCGGGCTACTCGGTGGTTCCCGCCCCCGAGGCCCCCGAGCTTCCAGGCTGGATCGTTCGCGCCGAACAGCCGGTGGTCGGAGTTGTCGTCGCGGCCGGCGAAGTCCTCGACTATCGCCGGGTAGCGGCGGCGGCGGGAGCCGGCGAAATCGTTCATGCGGCGGACGAGGGCGTCGAAGCGCTGCTCGCCCGTCTCGACGCGGAACTGTAGGACCCACCCCGGCGTGTTCCGGTAGCCTTTTGTTGTAGGCTACCCGCGCGATGGATCTATCCTTCACCCCCGAGCACGAAGCGTTCCGCGCGGAGGTTCGGTCCTGGATACAGGACGCGATGCCGGCGCATATCAAGGCCAAGGCCGAGGTCGGCGGCAACTTCGGCATGGACGAAGTGATGGAGTGGCACAAGGTCCTCTACGGCAAGGGCTGGGTAGCTCCAAACTGGCCCGACGCCGTCGGCGGCCCGGGCTGGGACGCCACCCAGCGGTTCATCTTCAACGAAGAGACCGAGCTCGCTGGTTGCCCGACGCTGTCGCCCTTCGGCCTGTCGATGGTCGGTCCGCTGATCATCCAGTTCGGCAACGACGACCAGAAACAGCGCTTTTTGCCCAAGATCCTGTCGGGCGAGGAGGTTTGGTGCCAGGGCTACTCCGAGCCCAACGCCGGCAGCGACCTGGCCTCGCTCAAGACCACCGCCGAAGACGACGGCAAGGGCAACTTCGTCATCAACGGCCAGAAGACGTGGACGACGTACGCGCAGTACGCCGACTGGATCTTCTGCCTCGTGCGAACGGATTCGAGCGGCAAAAAGCAGGAGGGCATCAGCTTCCTGCTCATCGACCTGAAGACGCCCGGGGTCGAGGTGCGGCCGATGATGACCATCGGGCACACGCCCGCGTTCTGCGAGACCTGGTTCGAAAACGCGGTGGTTCCGCAGGAGAACCTGGTGGGGCCGAAAAACGGCGGATGGACCCTCGCCAAGGCATTGCTGGGCCACGAGCGAACGCTGATCGCCGCGGTTGGCCAGTCGCGAAGGGCCATTCGCATGGTGAAGTCCATCGCCGCGCGTACCGAGAAGGACGGCGCGCCGCTGCTCGACGACCCGGCGTACCGCGCGCGAATTGCCCGTCTCGACGTTCGCCTTCGGGCGCTCATGATGTCGAACTACCGCGCCCTGGCGGTCGCCCAGCTGGGGCGGGCGCCGGGCCCCGAGAGTTCGATCCTGAAGATCGTGGGCTCGGAGATTCTGCAGGACTGCTACGAGCTGGCCATGGAGTGCATGGGCTACAACTCCCTGGCCTGGTTCAACGACGAGCAGGTCATCCCGCCGGAGCAGCAGTGGATCGCGTCGGCGTTTTGTTACAACCGCGCGACCACCATCTACGGCGGAAGCAACGAGATCCAGAAGAACATCATCGCCAAGCTTCTGCTCGGCCTGCCGACCAAATAGGGCTGCCCCCATGAACTTCGACCTCACCGAAGACCAAAAGATGCTGCGCGATACGGCGGCGTCCTTCGCGAAGAAGGACTCGCCGGTCGAACGCTTTCGCAAGCTGCGCGACGACGACGTCGGCTACGACGTCAAAGTGTGGCGACAGATGGGCGAACTGGGCTGGCTGGGCATCCCGTTTCCCGAGGACGTGGGCGGTTTCGGCGGCACCATGGTCGACGCGGCGCTCGTTCTCGAGCAGTTGTCGCGAACGCTGGTGCCCGAGCCCTATCTCGCGTCGGTCATTCTGGGTGGCGTTGCGGTGCTGCGGGCCGGCAGCGCCGAGCAGCACGGCCGCTGGCTCGAGCCGCTCGTCGAGGGCAAAACCTCGCTCGCCCTGGCCATTGCGGAGAGCGCCAGCCGCTTCAACAACACCAGCGTCGCCACCCGCGCCGAGAAGGCGGGCGACGACTACCGGCTGTCGGGCGAAAAGGTGTTCGCGCTCAACGGCCACGTCGCCGATACCCTTGTGGTCTCGGCTCGGACCTCGGGCGACACCCACGACCGCGACGGTGTGTCGCTGTTCGCCGTCGACCGCACGGCCGACGGGATCGAGACCACGCCGGTCACCACGATGGACGGCCGTCGCGCCGCCCATTTCAAATTCTCGGGCGTGTCCGTCGGTTCGGACCGATTGCTGGGCGCCGAGGGCGGCGCTGCGCCGGTTCTCGACGAAATCACCGACGCCGGGTGTGCCGCCGTCTGCGCCGAGGGCGTGGGCGTGGTGCAGTCGTCGCTCGAGCTCACCACCGATTACCTCAAGACCCGCGAGCAGTTTGGCGCGCGCATCGGTGTGTTCCAGGCGCTCCAGCACCGCGCGGTCGACATGTTCATTCAGAGCGAGCTGGTGCGCTCCACCGCCATCGAGGCGGCCATTCGAACGAGCGACGGCTCCGATGCGGACACCCGCGGCGGCGCGGTGTCGGCGGCCAAAGTTCAGCTGGCGACGGGGGGCAAGTTCGTGACCCAGCAGGCGATGCAGCTCTTCGGCGGCATTGCGATCACCGACGAGCACGACATCGGCTTGTTTTTCAAGCGGATGCACGTGCTCAACACGTTGCTCGGTGACGAAGAGCACCACCTGGCCCGCTTTGCGTCCCTGCCGTCGTTTGCGGCGCAGGCCGGCTGACCGCACTCTACGAAAGTACGATGTTCTCTGTTTCGTCCGCTGTCGCTTCCGCCGTCGCTTCGGTCGACGCCCTGCCGTATTTCACCATTCCCAACTTAGAGCTGGGGCCGGTGACGTTGCAGGCCTTCGGCATTCTGGTCGCGACCGGGGTCGTCGTCGGCACGACGTACTTTTTCCGGCCGGCGGCGATGCGGCGCGGCGCGACCTTCGATCAGGCTCAGTCCCTGATGATGCACACGTTGGTCTACGGGTTCGTGATCTCGCACGTGTTCGACATCGTCGCGTACCGGCCGGAGGCCATCCTCGAAGACCCGCTCATCCTGGTGAAGATCTGGGCCGGCATCTCGTCGATGGGCGGGTTCATCGGCGCCGCTGTCGGCATGTGGATGTGGAAGCGCAAGTATCGCAACCACACCACCATCGACGCGGGCTACTGGGGCGACGCCGTCATTCTCGGGCTGTGGGTCGGTTGGTGCTTTGGTCGGGCGGGCTGCACCGTCGTGCACGACCACCCGGGAAGCCAGAGCGACTTTTTCCTCGCCATCGAAATGCTCGATGGCGTGCAGCGGCACGACCTTGGGTTCTACGAGCTGCTCTACACGATTCCCTGGGCCATCTTCTTCAGCGTCACCGAGTGGCGCGACAAGAAGGCCGGTCGGGTCAAGCCGCCGTGGTGGTTCTCGAGCTGGGCGGCCATCGTGTACGCGCCGACGCGGTTTTTCTTCGACTTCCTGCGGGCGCGCGATACGGATTTGCCAGACCCGCGCTATTTGGGGCTCACGCCCGCCCAATGGGTCGCTGTCGGGCTGCTTGTGCTGGGCGTGCTGGGCCTGCGGGCATCGGCGCGAAAACGCCGGGCTGGCGTCCAGCCCGGTATGCCCCGGGACATCGACGACGAGCAGGTCATCCTGATGGGCCCCGACGGCGCGCCCCTCCCCGAGGCGCGGACCGCCGCCCCCAAGCCCCGAACGTCGAACTCGGGTAAGGGCAAGGGCAAGGCGAAGCCCAAGGCCAAGAGCAAGAGGGCGAAGGGATAGCGTTGCCGGACCTGTTGTTGTTGCTGGTCGGCGTTCCGCTGGCGACCGGCTTTATCGGTTGGGTCACCAACTGGTCGGCGGTGAAGATGATCTTTCACCCCGCCAACTTTCGAGGCATCGGCCCGATCGGCTGGCAGGGCATCATTCCGCGAAACGCCGCCAAGTTCGCCCGCGGCACGGCGGACATGGCGACGCAAAATCTCATCTCTGCCCGCGAGCTAGCCGAGCGCCTCGACCCCGACGAGCTCGAACAGGTCTTTGCCGAAGCTCTCGACGACCAGGCCGAGCCGCTCGTGGCCGACGCGGCGGAAATCGTGAGGCCCGGCGCCTGGCAGCAACTGCCCGAGCCCGTGCGCGGGCAGATCGTGGACCAGGTGCGCCAGCGCAGCCGAACCATCGCCCGCGAGCTGTTCGACCAGCTGCAGGGCGTGTCCCGCGAGGTGCTCGACCTTCACCACCTAGTGTACACCCAGCTGTCGGGGCCCAACGTCGAGCGCATGTCGCGGTTCATGCGCGAAACCGGGGCGCGCGAGTTCAAGTTCATCGAGCACTACGGCGGGTTCTTTGGCTTTGCCATCGGCGTCATGCAGGTGGGCGTGTGGAGCGTGATGCAGCGCTGGTGGGTCATGCCCATTGCCGGCGTGCTGGTTGGCCTGGTCACCAACTGGATGGCCATCCAGATGATCTTTCGCCCCTTCGAGCCGACGAAGTATCTGGGCTTCTTTACCTACCAGGGACTGTTTCCCAAGCGGCAGGCGGAGATCGCGGTCGACTACAGCCGGCTCATGGCCGACGAGATTTTCACGGCTCGCAACCTGATTCGGCTGGTTACCGAGGGGCCGGGCGGCGAGCGCGTCACCGGGCTCATTGCCGACACGCTGTCGGCGCGGCTCGACAGCGAGTGGGAGCAGGTCAAGAACATGGTTCCCGTGGAAGTGACCGACGAGCAGCGAGCGCAGATCAAGGAGCGGGTGGTTCAGGGCATGTTCGAGGCTGCGCCGGATGCGCTGCCGCACCTGGAGGACTATCTCGACCGCAAGCTCGAGGTCGGTCGGGTTGTGGAGGACAAGTTGCGCAACATGTCGAAGCCGGAGTTCGAGCGGTTGTTGCGGGGCGTGTTCGAGGAGGACGAGATTACGTTGGTGCTCGTTGGTGGGTTTCTGGGTGGGGCTGTTGGCTGTTTGCAGGCGGCGGTCATTTTGAGTCTTTGAGTCTTTCGGGGCTTTGAGGGGCTCGATTCGCTGCGTGCGTTGAGCGCGGGGCTGTTTGGTAAGGACGTTGTGGGGCGAGCGGGGCTACGCGATGGGGGCTGCCCGTGCTCAGGCATACGGTCCGCTGTCGCGCGGAGGTCGCGCGTGAAGCGTCGTGCCGAGCATGGACTTTCTCCCGTGCGGTCCGAACTGCGCGCGGGCAGCCCCCATCGTCTTCGCCCCTTGGCTTTTGGGCCTTGGCCTTGGTGTTCGTGGCGGCCGCGCCGGGGGGGGCGTGGGGGTGCTGTCGGTGCCGGCCCGTGGGCCGGCAGATTGTTGCAAGTGATCGCGGCTGCGGGCGCCGTCGTGTGGCCTGTTGGTTGGGCGCGTGGCGTGGGTGCGCCTTGGCGTCGGGCTCGGTCTCGGGCTCAGCCTCGGTTACGGAAATGAGCTCGGCGTTGGTCTCGGAGTCGGGGGCGGGCTCGGACTCGGAAACGGACTCGGAAACGGACTCGGACTCGGACTCGGACTCGGACTCGGACTCGGACTCGGACTCGGACTCGGAAACGGACTCGGATTCGGATTCGGAAACGGTCTCGTGGCCGGGCTCGGGCTGCGGGGGCTGTTAGCGGCCGCGGCGGGTTTGCATGTCGGCGGCGGCGGTGCGGAGTTGGTCGGGGGTTAGGGCGGCGCGGGCGAGGGGGAAGAGCTCGCCTTCTTCGAGCTGAATGTGGTGGCGGTACGAGCGCTCCATTGCCCCCGCGATTTCGGCGAGCTCGGCGACGTGTCGCGAGCGCAGTCGGTTCGCTTCGATGGCGTTGGCGATGTCGCTGAGGTGGTCGTGCAGGCGCTGGTGCTCGACGTGTTCCCGGGCCAGGGTTTCGAGAATCGGCGCGGCGTCGGCGTTGCCGCGCAGCAGCGGGAACAGCGACATCTCCTCGTCCTGCTCGTGGCGAGCGATCGAGGTCTCGACGAAGCCGGCCACCTCAATGACGGCGTCGCGCGCTTCGCGATCGTCTTCGTTGACGTCGAGAGCTTCGGCGGCGCGATGCAAAACGGCGATTCGGTCTTCGGTCTTCCGGTGGCACCGAAGCAGCATGGCGATGGGGTCGGTCCGGTCCTTGGGGCCGCCGCCACCGGCTTTCCCCCGGCCCCGACCGCCTCCCTGGCCGCCGCCGCCCCCGGCTCCACGGCCGCGGCCCGCTCCTCCACCTTGTCCACCACCCGCACCGCGCCCCGAAAAACGGCCTCTACGGGCCCCTGGCTTCATCGACATACCCGGCCAGTATAGGCGAGCGACATCGGGGCTACGTGTTTCCAGGGTGTAAGATTCGCGCCGTGTTGGCGCCCGATAAGACCTGGTCGTCGCGTGACAAACTTCGCGCGGTCGTGTTCGTCGTGGTGGCCGTCTTTGTCGTCGGCGGACCGTTCTATCGCCAGGTGCTCAAGGGACGAAACAAGGCGTTTCGAAACTGGGTGATGTTCAACGGCAAGGCCACTGGCTTCGTCGACGCAACCTTCTACCGCGAGCGCGCCGGTGAGTTCATCGAGGTGGATCGCTACGAAGCCCTCGGCCAACCGAAGACCCCCAAGAGCCGGTACTGGTTGCTCAAGGACAAACGCGTGTTCGAGCGCCTGACCCGGGTCATGTGCAGCAAAGCGGGCAACGACCTTCGCGTCGATGCCCGCATTGCGACCCGCCGCGGCTGGAAACCGCTCATGAGTCGAGAGGAGATGGCGTGCCAGCGGCGGGCGAGGTAGTTCGCGAGCGCCTCGGCCGGCTGGTCGATTGGGCCCTTCGTTCCGAGGGCTCGACCATCTCGCTGTCGCTCATCCGCATGGGCCTGGCCATGCTGATATGGACGCGCTGGGCCAACGAGATGCTTCTCTACCGGCACCGCAGTTTTCCGGACATGGCGTTCGTCGCGCTGTTCTTCGTGGCGACCACGCTGATGCTGATCGGCTGGAAGAGCCGGGTCTGGACGGCGGTGACCGCTTTGTGCTTGGTCACCATCTACTACTACTACGGCTTTGCTCGCGGCCGCGAGTCGTGGACACACCACCACACGTACCTGTTGACCATCTCGACCTGCCTGCTGGCCCTGGGACCGTCGGCGGGCGTTCTGTCGGTCGACGCCTATCTCGCCCAACAGCGGGACCGCTTTCGCCGGGCCAACCTGTGGACCATGCGTCTCATCGCCGTTCAGCTATCGGCGATGTACTTCTGGACCGCCACGAACAAGTCCAAGTGGGGCTGGATCAACGGCGACCGGATGGAGCACTACCTGATGTACTACTACACGGGCTCCAACTACGACCTCGTCCCGATGTTCGGCGTCGCGATGCTGCTGCTCGCGAATTTCGTGCTCTTGCTCGAGTACGCCCTCGTCTTCGGACTGTACTCGAGACGGGGGCGGCGATACCTGGTGCCGCTGGGCATCCTGCTGCACCTGAGCTTCTACGCGATGCTGCCGGTTAGCACCTTCTCGACCACGGTGCTGTTGCTGTACCTGGTCTTCTACGATCCCGACGACATCGAACGCGGCCTGCGCGGGCTGCTCGGCTGAGTCGCCGCCGAGATGGAGGCGTTGGCGGCGCGGGCTGCCGCCCTGGGTTTTTCGCGGTACGCCTGCCCGACGAAGTAGGCGGCCGGCAGAACGAGGGCCGCCACGAGCCAGGCGATGGCGAGGACGTGTGGCCGCGCTCGCGGGCCGGAGCCGGGGGCGCGCTCGCCGGGCGGGGCAAACGGCTGGCGGAGCAGCCCGGTGTCGTTGGCCAGGTACACGAGCGTGGCCAGAAGAACGGCCGCCAGACCAAACGAGGTGACGGTGTTGTTGCAGAACTTCAGGAAGTTGGTCTCGAGCCAACACCAGTAGATCAGGGCCTGCAGTGCGAACAGACTGGCGATGAGGACCTGGGCCCCCGGCGGACCCCGGCGTCGGTGCCACAGCAGCAGCAAAACGGCCGATACCGCGTAGTAGTACTCGACGGTGCCGAACAGGAAAAAGAACAGCAGCATGCCTCCGAGGACGCTGCCTTCGATGTCGTCGAGGCGGCTGACGACCGCGAACCCGAACAGCAAGATGCCGGTCGTGAGCACGAGTCGCCACGGGGTCATGGCCTGGAGCTCGCGGCGCTTTGCGCGGCGGCTGTAGTACGGATCGGAGCGTCGAATCTCGTCTCGGTGCAAAAAGAGGTAGCGGAAACCGACCCGGCTGCTCGTGATGAGCTTCGGGTGATAATCCATGATGCGGAAGAACTCGCGGTAGTTCTGCCAGCCGCGGTCGTGGGTGAGGCTGATGCCGCCGCACACCACGGTAGCCAGCGCGCCGCCGAGAATGAACTGCCGATACCGCGGCGACAATTGGCGGGTCCGGACGAGTTCGAGGACGATCTTCAGGCCGATCGCCGAGGCGAACAGCAGCGGGAACACATTGAGCATCGACGCCACGGTGAGAAGCGCCGCGGCGAGGGCGTAGCGTCCGCGCGACAGGGCGCACAGAAAGCCGATGACAAAGGCGAGCCAGTAGTAGCGAAAAAAGGACCCGCCGATGAAGTAGAAGCGGTCGGAGAAGTTCACCGACAAAAAGAGGGCCATGAGGAGCCCGACTCTCCAGCCAAAGAAGTACACGGCGCAGGCGCAGGCCGCGAGAAGTGCGAGTACATCCAGCAGCGCGGCGAGAGTCATGCTCGAGTAGCTGAGCTCGAACGTGTTGGCGATGGAGCCGGCGACGGCTGCGTGAAAGGGGGTGCCGTTGTAGCCGTGATCTCGAAAGAGCTTGGTGCGCTTCCGAAAGCTCCCCATGTAGACCTCGACGTCGTGCTGGAATTCGCGCCAGCGTTCGTCAGAGAAACGCTCGCGGCAGTCGCCCGCGGCCTCGACGGCATCGGCGACGGGCACCACCCGGTAGTTGCGCAGGTCGCGGACCTTGCTGACTTTGCGCAGACGCCTGCTGCTGGCGGCATCTGCCCGCAACACGCACGTGTACAGATCGAAGTAGCCGAGCTCGCCGTAGTACTTGGGGCCGAGCAGGTAGTGAAAGCTGTCGTGAAACTTGTGGTATTCGATGCGGCCGGTGCCGCGGCTGAGATACAGATAGTTGAAGCAGCCCACGAGCGTGGCCGCGATGACCAGGCCGGGGATGGCGATCCGGGCGGCGCGCGTGCGCAGCAGCACCGGGAAGAAGTACCGGATCGCCAGGTGGCTCAGAATGCCGAGTGCGGTCGCAAAAGACAGCAGTCCCGTGAACGTGGCGACATGCCGACTGTTGTAGCGAAGGTCGCCGACGCCGAGCCGGCTGCCGAGCTCGCGGGTGAGCAGCGGGTCGGTTTCCAGCGCAACCACGAGCGCAGCGATAACCGCGAACAGGGCGCCGAAGACCGCGAAGGGCCACAGGCGCACTAGTTTGGTGCCGAGGGCGCTTTCGCGCTGGTCCGCGGGCGTCATCCCTCTCCAAGTAGGCCGGAGAACGAGGCGCGCGGTCAACTGGGCACCCGACGCAGTTGCGGGTAGAGTTTCGCCACCGGACCGGCCTGTGAATCCCCTACGTTCAGCTCTCGAGCGCCTGCGCGGGGCGTCCTTCGAGCCGCCCGCGTTCTCGCCGGCGGTCGAGCGCGCGTGCGACGTCGCCGCGGGGCTGTTCATGGCGGGCGTTGCCGTTGTTGCTCTGGTCACATTTCGCGACTACGGGGTCACCTGGGACGAGCGAATTCACGTGGAGTACGGGGATCGCCTGGTCGCGTTCTGGACCGACGGGATCTACGTCGACAAGAACCAGCTGTACCCGGGGGGCTTCGACCTCGCGGCGGCCTTGTTTCGGCGAGCCGTGCCCATTGGCGACTACGAGGCGACCCACCTGCTGGGTTTGCTGGTCGGCCTGCTGGGGCTGGTCGGCACGTGGCGCCTCGGCCGCTTTCTCTTCGGGGCCCCGGGGGGACTGGCGGCGGTCGCGTTGCTGGCGCTCACGCCGGCCTACTACGGGCACATGTTCAACAACCCGAAGGATCTGCCGTTCGCTACCGGCTACGTGTGGGCCTTTTACTTCACGGTCCGGGCGATCGACGAGTTTCCCAACGTGACGCGGTCGACGCGGTTGTGGCTCGGGCTCGCGATCGGCTGCGCGCTGAGCGTGCGCGTGGCGGGTCTGTTGCTGTTCTGTTACCTGGGGCTGGCGATCGCGGCCTACGTCGGGCACGTCGCGATTCGCTGGGGAAGCTTCGAGCTGGCGTATCGCGCGGCCGTCCGCCTGGGGCGAGCGGCCGCGGTGCCCTTCGCGCTGGGGTGGTGCATCATGGTGGCGTCGTGGCCGTGGGCCATGTGGCGGCCGCTCATGCGGCCGCTAACCGGACTCGCCCAGATGAGCAATTACGCCGTCCACGACCGAAAGATGCCGTTCGCGGGCGGCGTCGTCCGCGCCGGGGACGCACCGCCGGAGTACACGCTGCACTACATGGGCCTCAAGCTCCCGGAGCTGTTGCTGCTGCTGGCGGTGGTCGGCCTGGTCGCGGGCGGTGTGGTTGTGGCCATGCGAGGTGTTCGCGACACGGAGCTCAAGCGCAATCTCGCTCTCGGCGTGCTGGGCGTGGCCGCGGTGTTTCCCCCGGCCTACGCCGCCTACAAGGGCTCGACGCTCTACGACGGGCTTCGCCACTTTTTGTTCGTGGTGCCGATCATTGCGGTGATCGCGGCGGGGGCGCTCACCGCCACCATCGCACTGGCGCGCGCGTGGCGGCCCCGGTTGGCAATGCCCGCCATCGCGGCGATGCTCGTGCTGGCGGGGGGACGGCAGGTGTACGCCATGGTCGATTTGCATCCGCACCAGTACGTGTTCTTCAACGAGCTGGCCGGCGGGCTGCGCGGAGCCTTTGGTCGCTACAGCACCGACTACTACGGAGAGGCCTACTTGGAGGCGCTGCACGAGCTGGAGGAGCGGCTCTGGCGCGAGGATCCTGACGCGTTCACCTCGCGGCGGTGGCGCGTGGGAGGTTGCTTCAACAGCTCGATGCTCAACTACCGGACGGCGCCGGTATTCGAACGGACGCGAAGCGGCAGCTCCGCAGACTTTTGGGTCGCGTACACCCGGCAGGGGTGCGACTTTCGAGTCGAGGGCGGACAAGTGATGTTCGATATCACGCGGGACGGGGTGCGCCTGGTGCGGGTTCGCGACCTGCGCAAGCCCACGGCTGCGGCAACGCCCTCGCCCCGCGCGTCGGGGGGGCCATCGTGAGCGAACCGAGCGCGCGGTCGGCTGCGCTGGGCGAGCTCGCCGCCGCGCGGGCCATCTTGCTGGACGCGAAAGCGCCGGCCAGCGCGGCGCTGGAGCACCTGCGACGAGCGCACGAGCACGCCGGCGCCGATTCCGAGCCGCCAGACGCGACCGACAGTCGGCGCGCGCTCGCCGCGTGGGCCGATCAGATCGACGCCGGGCTGGCGAGCGGATCGCTATCGCCCCGGTGGCGCTGGGGCGCCCGCGCGGCTGCCTGGATCGGTGGGCTGGCCCTGGTGGTGGGCCTGTGGCGGGCAACCGGCGACGATATCGAGCCCGGCCCGTGGCGCGCCCGGTACTACGCGACCGCCGACTTTTCCGGCGACCACATCGAGCGCCGCGAAAACGACGTCAACTTTCGCTGGCAGCAGCGGCGACCCCTGCCGGCGTTGGGGCGCGATCACTTCTCGGCGACCTTCGAGACGTGTTTGCGGACGTGGAAGCCGAGGAACGTTCGGTTTCACCTGGTCGCCAACAACGGCGTGCGTTTTTCTGTCGATGGCAACGTCGTGGTCGACGAGACGAGCCCTCGGGGCGTGAAGGTCGGGCCGGCGGTCGAGCTCGACCCCGGGGTTCACCACTTGCGCGTCGACTACGTCGAGCGCAAGGGCCGGGCCGAAGTCGTCCTGCGAGCGAGTCTCGACGGGGCGCGGCCGCAGCCGCTCAACTCGGATCGCCTGGACTATCCGAATCCCGGCGCGAATCCATGCCCGGCGAAGTAGCGCGTCGGTAGCGCCGCCGGAGGTAGGCGAGGCTCGGCGCCCCGGTGGCGACCGCGCCGATGAGTTCGGCAACTCGGTCGATTCCGGCTGCGGCGACGGCGACCGTGAAATCGAGGCCGGTGGCCGCCGCCAGCCCCGCGATCAGCAGCTCGCGCAGGCCGATAGCCGCCGGGGTGATATTGACGATGAAAACCAGGCTCGAGGCCGCTGCCAGCAGCACGCTGTCGACCGGGCCCACGCCGACGCCCAGGGCGACGAAGCAGACCCACAGGCGCAGGCCCTGAACGAGCACCTTTACCGCGGCAAAGCCGAGCAACAGCGCGAGCCGGGCGGGCTTGCGACCCAGGGTTTGCCAGCCCTCGACGAGTCCGCGCAATCGGTCGCGAAACCAACCGCCCGATCCGATGGCCCGGGGCGGCACGAAGAACACCAGCAGAGGCGCGAGCAGGGCCAGGGCGCACGCGATCGCGATCCAGGGGCCGGCGGCGTTGGCCGGCGGCGATACGAGCACGGCGATCAGGCAAAGAGCCGCGCTGGCGACGACCAGGGTCACGATTTGCGCGCTCATCATGGCGACGTACCGGGTGTACGACAGGCCGTGCTGCTGCTTGAGGCTCTGCGCTCGCAGGAGCGTGCCGGCGTTGAGCGGCGCGTGGTTGAGCAGGGTCGCGCCCTGAATGAGGGCGTAGGCTTCGCCAAAACCGATGCGCACCGCCAGGCCGGCGAGCATGGTGCGAAACTCGACGGTCCGCCACAGGCTCGCTGCGCCCACCAGACCGAGCAGCGCGGCGACGTGGCGAGCGTCGAGGGCCCACACGCGTCGCAGCTCGTCGGCGTGAGACCAGAGGTAGTACCCGACAAAGCCAACAACCGCGATCTCGACGGCGGCGACGACAAGCGGACGCAGGCGCCCGCTCGGTCGCCGCGGGTTTGGCGGGGCGGAGCTATTCACGGCGGCGGTCTCCGAGGCGCTCCGCGAGCGCGTCGGCAATGCGGCGACTGGCCGTCCCGTCGCCGTACGGGTTCACCGCCCGGGCCATGCGCTCGTACTCGCCCGGGGAGTCGAGCAGGCGGGAGGTCTCGGCCACGATGGTCGCTCGATCGGTGCCGACCAGTCGGGCCGTGCCCGCCGCCACCGCTTCCGGGCGTTCGGTGGTGCGGCGCAGGACCAAAACGGGTTTGCCGAGGCTGGGGGCTTCTTCCTGAATGCCGCCCGAGTCGGTGAGCACGAGGTGGGCGGCCCGCAACAGGGCTGCGAAGCGCCGGTAGCCGAGAGGCTCGACCAGGCGGATTCGCTCGCGCCCGCCCAGGGCTGTCTCAATGGGCTCGCGCACGGCCGGGTTGGGGTGGACCGGAAGGACGACCTCGACGTCTCGGTATCGTTCGACGAGCTCACCGATCGCGCCGCAGATCGACTCGAGGGGGGCGCCCCAGTTTTCGCGCCGGTGCGTGGTGACGGCGATGAGCCGCCGGCCCGCGGCGACTTCGATCGGGTTCGACAGGGGGCCCGGCAAGGCGCCGGGCTCGTCGGCGGCAGCGGTAACGCGCAGCAGGGCGTCGATCACCGTGTTGCCGGTGACGAACACCGAGTCGGGCGGGGCGCCTGCCGCGAGGAGCGCGTCGCGGGCGGTGGCCGTCGGCGCAAAGTGCAGGTCCGCCAGGGTGGTGGTCATTCGGCGGTTGACCTCTTCGGGAAAAGGGTCGCGCCTTTGGTCGGTGCGAAGTCCGGCCTCGACGTGGCCGACCGGGATGCCCCGGTAAAAGGCCGCCAGGGCGGCGGCAAACGTGGTCGTCGTGTCGCCCTGGACCAGCACCGCGTCGGGCCTGTCGCGCGCGAAGACGGCGTCGAGGCCGGATACGAGTCGGGCGGTGAGGTCGGCCAGGGATTGCCGGGGCCGCATGATGTCCAGGTCGGTGTCGGCGGCGATACCGAAGATCGACAGCACCTCGTCGCACAGCTCGCGGTGCTGGGCCGTGAGCACGACGCGCGTGTCGAACTGGGCGGGGCGGGTGCGCAGCTCCAGCGCCAGCGGCGCCATCTTGATGGCCTCGGGCCTCGTGCCGATAACGATGGCGGCGCGCACGCTCACGCCGCCCGTCCGACCCCGTCGAGAAGCTCGCGGTAGTAGCGCATGTGGCGGTCGGCGAGGGCCTCGATGCTCCACGCGTCGACCACGCGGCGGCGCGCGCGGGCGCCGAGAGCGGCCCGTTCGCTGGCCGGCCGCAGGAGCAGCGACGACACGTTGGCGGCGAGGTCGGCCGGGTCGGCCGGGTTGAACAGGACCCCACACGTGTCGTCGACGAGCTCGGGCAAGCCTCCCACCCGCGAGACAGCCATCGGGCGTTCACAAGCCATGGCTTCGAGCGCCGCCAGCGAGGTGGCTTCGAGCAGCGATGGCAGCACGACGGCGTCTGCCGACGACAGAAGCGGCGGCAGGTCGGCGTTGGCCACGCCGCCGACGAAGTGCACGCGGTCGGCCAGACCGTGGCGAGCGACCCGCGCTTCGAGGTCGGCCTGCTCCGGACCCACTCCGATCAGGTACAGGTCGCTCGGGGCGCGCGCTCCGATCGCGGGCATCGCGTCAACCAGGTAGCGGACGCCGTTTTTCTGCACCAGCCGACGACTCGCCACCAGAATGAAGCGGCCCTCGCGTCGCGCCAGTGCCGGGGCGACGGGGCGAAACAGGTCGGTGTCGATGCCGTTGACGATGGTTTCGATGCGGTTTTGCGGGACCACCCGACGGCACGCGTCCGCCAGTTCGTGGCTCGGGGCGAGGATCAGGGCGGCCGGGCGCAGCAAGCGGCGAAACACGGCTCGCCAGTGGGGCTTGGTCACCATCTTCAGGAAGTGCGACGAGTGGATCGTGACCACCAGGGGCTTGCCGGCACCCAGGGCCGCGGGCAGGGCGGGCAGCGCCGACTGAAACGTGTGGGCGTGAACGATGTCGGCCCCGCGGCCGCGCCGCAGTGCCGCCGGGATCGAGGCCACTGCGTTCGCCATCCAGCCGACGGCGTTCATGGCCGGCAGGGGAACCCGCTCGACGTCGACGCCCGCGCTCGACTCGCGGCGCGGCGAGTCCGCCTCGGATCGCGAGGTCACCACGGACACTCCGCAGCCGCGGCGGGCCAGGGCGTGCGCGAGGTAGTAGACGTGGTTTTCAATGCCGCCGAGGCGCGGCGGGTAGTAGATGGAAGTGACGAGCACGTTCATGGCGCAGGCCGCCGGCATGGTATCAGCCGCGAAGGGCGCGAGACCGCCACGGGCGCTATCTGCCGCCGACGGCCGGCTGGCCCGGTGGCTCGACAACGTCGAGCACCTCGCCGGCGGGTTGCACCTGCGCTGGTCCACGCGTCGATCGCCGGATGACGTAGGGCTTGTCGCGCTGGTGTTGGTGCACCAGCAGTTCGGCGATGAGCCCGGTGGCCAGGATTTGCATGCCGACCACCACGAGCAGCACCCCGAGCATGAGCAGCGGGCGGCCGCCGATGCCCTCGCCGAGAATCTTGAGCACGGTCAAGTAGGTACAGATCCCTAGACCGCCCAGCAGCGTAGAGCCGCCCAGCAGCCCGAAGAAATGTGCCGGTCGTCGATCGTATTTCAGCAGGAAGAAGACCGTGAGCAAATCCACGAGTCCGCGGTAGAAGCGACCGCCGCCGAACTTGGATTTTCCGTGGGCCCGCGCGTGGTGCTCGACCACGATCTCGCTCACGCGGAATCGCTTCCAGTGGGCCAGCGCGGGCGTGAAGCGATGCAGCTCGCCATAGAGCCGCAGGTGGTCCACAACCGGGCGCCGGTACGCCTTAAAGCCGCAGTTGATGTCGTGCAGCTTGAGCCCCGTGAGCCGCCGGACCATCCAGTTGAACACCCGGGACGGCAGGACTTTGCCCAGCGATGGATCGCGGCGAACTTTTTTGTAGCCCGTGACAAGGTCGTAGCCGCGGTCGAGCTCGAGCAGGAAACGCCCGATTTCACTGGGATCGTCCTGCAGGTCGGCGTCGAGGGTGAAGACCACGTCGCCCTGGGCCCGGTCGAATCCAGCGGCCAGGGCGGCGCTCTTGCCGAAGTTTCCCTGCAGCTCGACGAGCTGCACTTCCGCATGTTTCGCCATGATCTCGCGCACTCGCTCCGCTGACGCGTCGGTGCTGCCATCGTCGACGAAAATGACCTCGAAGCCGTTGGCGCCCGTCGAGGCGGGGGCCTGTACGGTTCGAGCGGCCTGGTCGACGCGCCGGTGGAGCTCCACCAGGGAGTCTTGCTCGTCGAGAAAGGGAATGACGAAGGACAAGTAGGGCCGCATGGACGCTCCGCGCCGCAGAGTGTCAAGGCCTGCGATGCCCGTCAATAGGCCCGCTCACCGGCGCTCGCAGCCGGGTGGCGCCTCTGGAAGTCGCCCGCGAATTCCGGCAAGCTCCGGCTACTCGTGGCGCAACAGGCAGAGACAAAGCAACGCTTCTGGACGTACCTGCTGGTACCGGCGGCGGCCATGGTGCTCTACATCGGGGCTACCAATCTGTACTGGCTTTCGGTTGGACGGGACGACTCGGTCAAGGAGAAGACCGTGCTCGAAACCCATCTGACCGACGCGGACATGCCGGCCGTGGCGACCCTGGTGGCCGCCATGTGGCAGGGGACCCCGACCGCCAGGCTCGAGGTCCCCGAGACGCTCAAGCAGACCAATCACGGCATCTACGCCGGGGCTCGCCACCGCGGCAAGCTCACGGGCCACGGCTGGCGCACCAGCGGCACCCAGTTCGAAGGCCTGCGAGACGCCATCAGCGCGGCGCGAAACCGCACCACGGGCTCGCTGCGGCCGTCCATCGATACGATCGAGTTTTGTGTCGCTCACTCGTATCGAGACGTGCGCGTAGGCGGCAAGCGCAAGCTGGGCGACAAACACCTCGGCGTGCGTGGCCTCTATCTGCGGATGAACGAGTTTCGCGAGCGCAAGTCGCCAATCGAAATGATCGGCGAGAACGCCGACTTCGAAGACGTGGTGCGGGATTTCAAGAAGCGGCACAAGCTGGTCGACGACGACCTGACGCAGAACACGACCGCCGAGACCTTCGAGTGCGACCAGGTGCTGGTGTTCCTGGGCGACAAGCCGCGCGCCGTTCGCATGTTCCGCGGCAATACGGTGATTCCACAGAAAGACGTCAACAAGGCCTCGGTGGAGACCCTGGCCGTCAGCCTCGAAGACTGGCTCGCGCGGCAGGTCCGCCCCGACGGGCGCATGACGTACCGGTACTTTCCCGCCAAGAGCAAAGAAGACACGGGCAACAACATGATTCGCCAGTGGATGGCGACGATCGCCCTCAACAGCACCGCACATCGCCGGCGCGACGCGTCGATGTTCGACCTCGCCGAGCGCAACATTCGCTACAACCTGTCGAAGTTCTACCGGGAAGAGAACGGCCTGGGGCTCATCGAGTACCGGGGCCAGTCCAAGCTCGGGGCCATTGCGCTGGCGACCCTCGCCATCGTCACGCATCCGAATCGGGCCGCGTTCGCCACGTACGAACAGGCGATGCTGCGCACCATCGACTATCTGCACCAGGACACCGGCGAGTTTCATACCTTCTACAAGCCCAAGACCCGCATCGGGCAAAACCAGAACTTCTACCCGGGCGAGACCCAGCTGCTGTGGGCGCACCTGTACCGCGAAAATCGCGACCCGAAGCTTCTGGCGAAGTTCATGAAGAGCTTCGAGTACTACGAAACGTGGCACCTCGAGGGGTACGACAAAAAGGGCAAGCCCAACCGGAACCCCGCGTTCGTTCCGTGGCACACCCAGGCCTACTACATGGTCTGGGAGCTAACGAAGGACGAGGGGCTTCGGGACTTCGTCTTCGAGATGAACGACTGGCTGCTGTCGATGCAGCAGTGGGAGTCGGCGCCCTATCCCGACGTGAAGGGGCGCTTTTACGACCCGCGGCGCCGCAAGTTCGGCGTGCCGCACGCGTCGTCTACCGGCGTGTACCTCGAGGGGCTCATCGACGCCTTCGAGATGGCGCGCAAGCTGGGCGACAAGGAGCGCGAAGAGAAGTACCGGCTGGCCATCGCTCGAGGCCTGCGGTCGGTGATGCAGCTGCAATTCCAGGACGAGATCGACATGTTCTACGTGCAGCGGCGCGACTCCGTGCGCGGCGGCGTTCGCACGACCGTGGTTCGCGACGAGATTCGCGTGGACAACGTGCAGCACAACCTGCTCGGCATTCACAAGATCATGGAACGGTTCTCGGCCGGCGACTACGAGCGAGCGGAGTAAGGGCGTCATGGCCTCCGACATCAAAGACGAAGAAAATCCGCAAGACGACGTCGAAGCCAGCGGCGCCATCGACGGCGACCGCGCCGGCGCGTCCGCGGGCTCTGACGACAAAGAGGCCGACGCGCGCGCCGATGACCGAACCGACGGCGGCGGAGCCGGGGCGAGCTGGTGGTCGCGGATTCACTGGCGCAGCCCCTTCTTCATGGACCTGCGCGGCATCGCGGTCCTGCGCATCGGGCTCGGCCTGCTCATCCTGGCGGACCTGATCAACCGCAGCCGCGACTTCGCGGCCTTCTACACCGACGACGGCGTGCTTCCGCGCGCCGACTGGATCCGCCGGACCAACGAGTGGCACTGGTCGCTGCACGCCTCGGTGGGCAACGACTGGCTCGTGAGCGGCCTGTTCGTTCTCGCCGCGGTGCTCGCGGTGATGCTCATCGTCGGCTATCGGTCGCGCATTGCCGCGCTGCTGTCGTTTTTGCTCATGTGCTCGCTGCACTCGCGCAACTTCATGGTGCTGCAGGGCGGCGATACCGCGTTTCGCATGCTCGTCTTCTGGAGCATGTTCCTGCCGCTGGGTGCCCGGTGGTCGATCGAGTCGGTTGCCCGGGACAAAAAGCCCAGGTCCAACCAGTTTCACTCGATGGCCACCGTGGGCATTTTGCTGCTGGTGGTGTCCGTGTATCTCGGCGCCATGGCGCACAAGCTGGGCCAGCCCATCTGGTGGAAGTACGGCAAGGCGCTGCACTACGCCCTCAACACCCAGCAGTTCACGACCCACGTCGGCCTCTGGCTGGCGTCGCAGGGGTGGTTGACCACGATCATGACGTACGTGACCCTGGTCGTTCAGGGCACGGGCGCGGCGCTTTTGGTAGTGCCCGGCATGCCCGAGCGGGCGCGCATCGTGGTGCCGCTCATGCTGATTGGTTTTCACCTCAGCATCGCCGCGTGCATGCAGATTGGCCTGTTCTCGTTCATCATGGTGGTGCTGTGGCTGCCGGTCATGCCCGACTCGGCGTGGTCGTGGATCGAGCGCCGCATTCTGGACAACCCGGTCACGCAGTGGTGCCGCGCCAAGCTGTCCTTCCTCACCGGCTGGCTGATCGCGCGCGAGCGCCGGCGCATCGCCGACAGCCCGGTGGTGCCGCTGGAAAAAGCCGGTACCTCGCGGCCGGCGAAGATCGCGGCGGCACTGGCCATCTGCACCTGCGCCTGGTGGAACCTGGGCACCTATCACGACCGGTTGAAGATGCCGGCGCAGCTGCAGGCCGTAGCGCGCACCATGCGGCTGGAGCAGAAGTGGAACATGTTCTCCAACCCGCCGCGCTACACCGATTGGTACGTGATTCCCGGCGAACTGGCGAACAAGAAAACCGTCGACATCTTTCGCGACGGCGCCGAGGTCGACAAGGAAAAGCCCGAGCTGGTCTCGGCCTTGTTCCCCAGCCAGCGCTGGCGCAAGTACCTCAACAACCTTCGAAACAAGCGGCATCGAAGCCATCGCCGCCTGTACGCCGCCTATCTGTGTCGCTGGTGGAACCACAAGGACCGCCCCCGCGACGAGCGGCTGGTGAAGTTCGAGCTGATTCAAATGCGGCAGGCGTCGCCGAAGACCGCCGGGGCCGAGCAGGCTCCGCCACGCGAAATCAGCCTGCTCAAGCATCGCTGCCCGCGGTGAAAACGGCACCCGCGGGACCGCCGCCACAGCCACGGCGGCCCCACGGGGACCGTGAGCTCAAGGGGCTCCGGCCGACCCGGCGAGCAGCCCGATGTACAGGTCCGCCAGCACGCACGGCTCGGGCGCGCGGTCGATGGTCGTGCCGTTGACCGTGATGGCGACGGTGCCGTCGCCGTTGAACACCATCTCGCCGGTCAGGCCGGGGCCGGCCGCGACCGTCACGGTGCCGGCATCGGGGCACAGCCCGTAGTCGAGGGCGGCGGCCCGGGCCACCAGGTCGAAGCCCACGTCGGTCAACGTCAGCGACAGGGGCGCGTCGAGGAGCGTGTCGCCGTACTCGACCTCGCTGTTGGTCACCAGCACGCCCCCGTCCAGCCGGGTTTCGCTCTCGACCGAGTGGCTGAACGCGCCGGCGAGGGCGTCGCTCGTGACTTCCAGGGTCGACGTCCACGAGATGGTGCGTTCCAGGAGGCTGGCGGTGGCTTCGAACGAGCCGACGACCGTATTGGACCCGATCACGAGCTCCTCGGTACCGCCCGTTAGCGCCGCCGACGCCGTCGGAAGATCGATGTCCACGTCGATGACGACGACTCCGTTGAGCTCGACTCCGTGGACGTCGCACATGGCAAAGGTGAGAGTGATGGCGTCGGCCTTTTCGACGGTCACGCAGTCTGCGTCGACGACGTTGTTGAGCAGGAGCCCTTCGATGCCGCCGCCGAAGGCCACCTGCGTGACCACGTTGGCCGAGGAGAACGCCGGGGTGAAGTTCACCAGCAGGTGGTGAAGGTCGGTGGTGAGCTCGTGGGCCGCCGCGGCCTGCTCGGCGGTGAGCCTGATCGGGTCGGGGGCGGGACCGCCGGGCGGCGGCGCGTCCGGGGCTGGCGGCGGTTCGCCTGGAGTCGTTGGTTCGGGCGAATCCATGGGAGGGTCCGACGTGATTTGGTTGTCGCCGCAGGCCGCGACCAGAAGCAAGACGACGGACGTCGCCGCGAAGAGGGGAGCTGAGAGTTTCATGCTGGCGTCCTTGTTGGAGTGAGGGCCATGTTTCGGCCGCGGGGCCGCGGCCGCATCCGGCGGTCTTGCATTGGTCGATCCACTGCAGGGCAAGGGCTCCATGCTCGGGGAATTGCGTGGCGAATCGCGCGTCGGCGATAGAAGGCTCGCCGTCGTTCCGCGCCAATGGCGGGGGGCAGTTTCCCCCGCGGGCGTCGAGCGCGCTGACAAAGCACCGCGCCGACCAGTCGGGCCGGGGCAGTCGCCCCCGACCGATGCCAACGGCCGCCGCAAGGGCTTCAAAGATCGCGTCGCTACGCAGGTACGAGTCTTGCGAAAGCCACGGGTATGTCTCGCGCGATGGTTCTTTTGTGTTCGCTGGTGGGGATGCTCGGATGCGCCGCTGAGATTGGCGCGGGCGGCGGTGAGGTCGTCGCTTCAGGGCCCGATGCCGGCGCGGATACGCAGGTCCCGCCCGCAGAAGGTCGCTATCACCCCGAGGATTTCGCGCTGCCGCAGCGCCACGGTGTGGAGATGAACCTGCAGCGGCAGGATTGTCGGGCCTGCCACGGTCAGACGTTGACCGGCGGCGTGTTCGAAGAGCGCGTCGCGCCGGACTGCGATTCGTGCCACGCCCAGGGCTGGCGAACGAACTGCATCTACTGCCACGGCGGCGACGGCAATGCGACCGGCGCGCCGCCGCGAGAGCTCGATCCGGCGCGCGCTTCGGCCAGCTTTCCCGCCCACACGGCCCACGTGACGTCCGGCATTACGGCCAGCACCGGGTGTGTGCAGTGCCACGTCCAGCCCGAGTCGGTGCTGTCTGTCCAGCACGCCTTCGACGCTACGCCGGGCCGGGCGGAGAACGACTTTGCGGGCGGGGTTGCGCCGCAGACCGTGCGCCAGGTGCAGGCGTGCAGCAACAGCTGGTGCCACGGCGACGGCCAGGCGCCGGGAAACGTGCTCGACAGCGCGGCCCCGATGACATGCAGCGGTTGCCACCCGGCCGATGACACGCCCAAGCAGTGGCTGAGCATGAGCGGCGCCCACGTCGCGCACCTCATCAACCCGACCATGGACTGCACCGACTGCCATGCCGGCACGACTGCGAACGACCCGCTGCGCGTTTCTGGTGCAGCGCTGCACGTCAACGGGCGGGTCGATGTTCGCCTGTCGGAGGACACGATCACGTACGACCCGGCGACCGGCAAGTGCTCCGGCGTCTGCCACCTGTTTCCGCACCCCAACCTGCCGTGGAACCTTCTTGGCGCCGCGCCGGATCTGGCTGCCGACGTCGCGTTGGAGACGCTTTAGTGGTGGCGCAGCTGGGCGCGGCGGCCGCCCTCGAGAGCGACCACGAACACCAGCATGCCGGCGACGTGCTGCCAGGTGTAGGGCTCGTCGAGCACCAGGTGCGCCCAGACGCTCGACAACAGCGGCACGGCGGCGAGCAGCAGCGACGACAGGGCGGCACTGATGCGGTTGTGGGCCCAGTTGATGAGCAGGTGTCCGTTGCCCGAGCCGAGGGCGAGAACGGCGAGCAGGCCGAACTGGCGGCCGTCGGGCGTAGCGAAGTCGACCAGCGCCAGCACGGGACTTACGACGGCCAGCGCGACCCACAGCATGCCGGCGGTGAACGTCAGGGTGGGGACGCCGCCCTGGCGCGCCTTTTTGGCCGTGAGAAAGTAACCGACGAATACGAACAGATTGAGAACCGCCAGGGCGTCGCCGAGGACGCTGCGGCTGGCATCGCCGGCGTTGGCGTGCACCACGATGCCAACGCCCACCAGGGCCAGGGCGGCGTAGGCGAACAGCGCGCGCGGGACCGCTTCCCCCACGAGCCGCTGGCTCGCGAGCGCGACCAGCAGCGGCGCGGCCGCCCCGACCAGCGTCACGATGGCTACCGAGGTGAGCTGGGTGGCGGTGATAAAGAGCAGCTGGTGCGCGCCGAAGAAGACGCCCGCGATAAGCACCGGCAGGCGTCGAGCCGGCCAGTTCGCGCGCAGGAGCAGCGCGGTCGCGGTCAAGCCAGCGGCGCCAATGCACAGGCGCCAAAAGCCGAGGACCGGCGACGGCATGCCCACCAGCTTCACGAGAATGAACCCCCAGGAAAAGCCGAATGCGGCCGCGGCGTTGGCGGCCAGGCCGGAGGCGCTCGTCCTCGGAGTGGGAGCGGGGGCGGTCACGCCCCGCTATAGCGCACCCGCGCCGAAATCCAAACGGCGCCGCCGCGGCCACGTAGAGAATCCGCGACGGCGCCCGTGCCCGCGCCAGGTCGGGCGTGACGACTAGGCGCCGAGGAGCATCGAAAGATAGACGTCGGCGAGCAGGCATACCTCCGGCGCCTGCGGCACCGCGACGCCGTTGACGTACAGGGTGATTGTGCCGTCGCCGTTAAACTCGACCTCGCCCGACAGGTTGGGGGCCGAAAGGGCGATCGAACCGGAGTCGGGGCACACCCCCGGGTCGAGAGTGGCAATGCGCGTGGCGACGTCCACGCTAACGTCGCTCATCGCCAGCGACAGGGGCACGCTGCCGTCGAGGGTGTTGAGTTCGACCTCGCCGTTGGTGACGACGACACCGAGATCGAACGTGGTTTCGCTCCAAACCGATTGCACGAACCCCATCGCGAGCCGGGAGTTCTCGACTTCGAGCGACGACGTCCACGAGACCGTGCGGTTGAACAAACTAGCGGTGAGTTCAAAGGACCCAACGACGGTGTTCGGACCGAGAATCAGGCCGTCGGTGCCGCCCTGAATCGCCACCGAGGCGCTGCCCAGGTCGATGTCGAAGTCGATGGCAATGGTGCCGTCGACCAACGTGTTTTGCAGCCCGCAGTCGTCGAAGGCGATCGAGATGCCGTCGGAGAAGTCGAGCGAAACGCAGCCGTCGGCCAGCAGGTTGCCCTTGAGCAAATCTTCGAGCCGGCCGGAGAAGAGCGCCCGGGTCACGTCTTCGCCTCGGGCAAAGCTCGGGCTCAGGTTGACCACCACGTTCTGCATGTCTTCGGTCAGTTGGTGCGCGGCGGCGGCAAGCTGCGCCTGCTGCGCGGCTGGATCCGGCGCGGGGGTTGCCGGCTCGCCGGGGCGCGTGGGGCCGGAATCATCTGGCGTGTCGGACAGGGCGTCGAGATCACCGCATCCGGTGGCCAGGGCGGCGGCGAGCAAGACGGACGAGGCGAACGGGCTAGGGCGTTTCATCGGCATTTCCTTGGTCAGGGATGTGTCGGTCGTTTCGCCGCCGGGCCTCGCTGGGCTCGAGGCGGCGACCGCGGCCCCGTAGTGCAGCGCGCAAGCCAATTGGGGGCGTCGCGCGGCTGCCGTTCGCAACAGGCCGAAACCGCGGAGCCCGCAGTCCCTCGCTGACGGCCGTTGCCCTCGCTCGACCGCTTGGCCCCCAGGGGGGCAGTTTCCCCCGGGGTGCGTTGGCCCAGGTGCGCAAGCGGGGATTCCGAACCGCGTTCGGGCGGCGCTCGCGGGCCCTCAGGAGCTCTTCTTGTTCGAAAACGACAGGTCGTAGCGGTGCAAGAGCCCGCGGAGCTGTTTGCGGTCCATGCTCGCGCCCCGGGCCGCCGCGGTGATGCTGCCGTACTCGTCGACCAGGTCGCCGAGATACCGGCGCTCGAACTCGGCAACGAGCTGCGCTTTGGCCTTGGCGAAAGGCTGGCGCTGCTCGCGGCGTTCGACTGCGACCGCCTTCGTCGAGGCGCCGCCGGCTTCGAGTGGGTCGGCCAGCACGTCGCTAAAGCCGGTGCGCTCGAGGGCGGCCGCGTCGATGACGTCGCCTCCGGCGAGGGCCAAACAGGCGTCGAGGACGTTGCCGAGCTCGCGCACGTTGCCCGGCCAGCGGTACCGCGACAGCAACTCGAGCGCGTCGGGAGTCACGACCACGTGTGGAAGCCCCCGCGCCAACAGCAGGTCGGCGGCCAGGTGCGACAGGTCTTCGAGGCGGTCGCGCAGCGGCGGGACCTCGATGCGGATCACCGACATGCGGTAGTACAGGTCTTCGCGAAAATCCCCGGCCAGCATCATGGTGCGCAGGTCGCGATGCGTCGCGCTCACGACCCGAACATCGACCCGCTGATAGCGATTGGAGCCGACGCGCCGGACCATGCCGCGGTCGAGTACGCGCAGCAGGCGCGGCTGCAGCTCCACGGGCAGCTCGCCGATCTCGTCGAGGAACAGGGTCCCTCCGTCGGCCTCTTCGAGCAGGCCCCGCCGGTCGGCGTCGGCGCCCGAGAACGCGCCGCGCACGTGGCCGAACAGCACCGACTCGATGAGCTCCGGCGGGACGGCGCCGCAGTCGACGATGACGAACCGCTGGTTGCGCCGCGACGAGGTCCTGTGCAGCTCGTGGGCGAACAGCTCCTTGCCGACGCCGGTTTCGCCCGTGATGAGGACCGGCGCCTTTACGTCGGCGACCTGCCGCATCAGCGCAAACACCTGCCGCATCTCGGTGCTTGTGCCGAGCAGTTGACCCAGGCGCGAGTCGGCATCGGGGGCCGGAGCGATCTCCTCGACTTCCGGGGTGACCGAGATTTCGGTCTCGCCAATGCGAAACCGCTGGCCCGGACCAAGCTCGAGCTCTTGAAAGCGGCTGTCGCCGTAAAACGAACCGTTTTTCGACTCGCGGTCGACGGCGTGTAGCCAGTGACCGTTCCACTGCACCTCGATGTGGCGGCGCGACACCATGGGGTCGTCGAGAACCAGGTCGCACTCGGCACTGGTGCCCAACACGCACGGCTCGGCGGCGACCGAGAGGTGCTTGCCGGCGTTGGGGCCGTCTACCACCGTCAGCAGCGCCCGGTGGGTCTGTCGCGTCAGCGACCGGCGCGGGCGCTGAAACGTCTTGGTGGAGGGGGTGTTCACAGGTTCTCGGGGCCCCCTTCCTCGCCCCGAAATCTTCGTCGACTGTCGCTCGGGGGTCAACGTGGGACCTCAGTCGCCACATTGGCGACACCAAGCGTGGGCCTGCAGCCCCATCGCGATTCAAGTGCCTGATTTTGTTTTCCGTCTTCTGGCATGGCGATTGAGTAATCGGTCGGCCGTATGCCGCCCGAGCTCCACGAGCGCTTTGCGATTCGCCGTCGACTCGGCGGTGGCGGCATGGGCACGGTCTACAGCGCCTTCGACCGAGAGCGCGGCGCGTACGTCGCTCTCAAGATTGCCCATCGAGACCAGCCCGAAGCGCTGCTCGGGCTCAAACGCGAGTTTCGCGCCCTCGGGCGGGCCAACCATCCCAACCTCCTGTCGATCTACGAGCTCAGCGAGCTCGGCGCGGCCGCCTGCCTCATTGGTGAGCTGATTCGCGGCGAGCGCTTGCTCGGCGCAGATACCTGGGACGAAGCGACGGGCGCGGCGACCTCGCCGTGGCCGGCGGGCTCGGCGGGCCAGGCGGACCTCCTCGGCTCTGAGCCGGCGGTGTCGCGGTCGCCGACGCACACGCTCACGTGCACGCAGTCGTCGGCGCGCCCGGTGGCCTCGGCGGGCTCCGCGTTGTGTTCCGAGCCGATGCCCCCCGCCGTCGCGCGCGATCGCTTTGGCCAGCTCGCCGCTGGCTTGCGCGCCCTGCACGCCGCGGGCTACGCGCATCGCGACATCAAGCCGGGAAACGTGCTGGTGACCGACCGCGGCCGGGTCGTGCTCGTCGACTTCGGCGCCGTCGCGCGGCTGGGCGCCACGTCGGTGCCGGTGGTCGGCACCGATGGATACATCGCACCCGAGGCGTTCGCCGGCGGGGCGATCGCGCCCGCCCTCGACTGGTACGCGTTCGGCGTGCTGCTGTATCAGGCGCTCACCGGTCGGGCGCCGACGCCTCGCGTCGGTCGCGGTCGGGTTCGCCCGTCGTCGCCGGCCCTGCTGGTAGACGGCGTTCCCGAGGACCTCGACCGCTTGTGTCGGGAGCTGCTCGCGCCCGACCCCGAGGCGCGCCCCGGACCCGGGTGGGTCGCCGAGGTGCTGGGCGGCGACGCCGGTCCGATGTCTCTCAGCCCGGGCGCTTCCCGTCGGGCCGCCGGGCTGGTCGGACGCCGGGTCGAGCTCAGCGTGCTGCGCGCCGCCTACGAGGGGGCCCGGGCCGGTCGCGCCCGACTGGTGCGCGTCCGCGGCGATGCCGGCATGGGCAAGACGTCGCTCATCGACGCGTTCGTCGACGAGCTCGACGACGCGGTCGTGCTGCGCGGCCCGTGTTTCGAGTGCGCCACCGTCGCGCACCCGGCTCTCGACAGTCTCGCCGACTCGGTGTGCGAATGGCTCGCCACCGAGCCCGCCGATCGGCGAGCGTCGCTTTTGCCCCGGGCGGCGTCGGTGCTGCCGGCGGCGTTTCCCGTCCTCGCCGCGGTGCCGGAGCTGCAGGAGTACCGGCCGCCGCAAGAGGCGGGGCAGCTTCAGCTCGCCGCGCTGCGACGCCGCGCGCGCGTGGCCCTTCGCGAACTTCTCGGCCGCGCTGCTGACTCGTCGGCGCTGGTGCTCGTCTTCGACGACCTGCAGTGGGGCGACCGCGAAACGGCGGCGTTTCTGCGCTCGTTGCTCGAGGACCTGGCCGACAGTCGCGTGCTCGTCGTTTGTGCCCACCGCGGCGCGTCGGCGCCGGCGCTTCGTTGGCTCGGCGACCGAGATCGGGGCGGTGCGTCGGAGCTCGGAGGCGCCGTTGATATCGAGCTACACGCGCTCCCCGAAGCCGCGGCGGAGACCCTGGCCCGGCGCTGGCTCGATGCCTGGGGTGGCGATGGCCGGCGCGCGAACGCGCGAGACATCGCCCGCGCGAGCCGCGGCAATCCGTACTTCGTGCGCGAGCTGGCGCGGCTTGGGGGCGGCAGTCGAGGCCTCGTGCCCGGCGATGTCGTGCTGTCGAAGGTCGACAGCCTGGGAGCCGACGCGCGTGAACTCCTGCGCGTCTTGGCGCTGGTCGGCCGGCCGGTTTCTCACGACCTTTTGCGGGCAACCGCTGGCCAGGACGGCGGGACGTACCTGCGCGCCCTCAAGGCGCTGCGGGCAGCCGACCTGGCCACCCAGCGAGGTCTTGCCGACACCGACCTCGTCGAGGTCTTTCACAGCCACGTGCGCGAGGCGGTAACGTCGCTTCTGTCGCCGACCGAGCGCACCGAGCTGCATCGTCGGATTGCCGCCGAGTTGGACGGCCGCGACGACGCGTCACCGGACCTCGCCGTGGACCACTGGCTGGGCGCCGGCGACCAGGTCCGCGCGTCGCGCGTAGCCGTGCGCGCTGCCCGTCAGGCCGCGCGCGTTTTCGCGTTCGACCGCGCGGCGACCTGGTGCCGACTGGCTCTGGACATCGGCGGACTCGAGGCCGCGCAGCAGCGCACGGTGCTCGGGCTCCTGGCTCACACCCTGGAGTGCGCGGGCGACGTGGCCGCCTCGGCGGACGCGCTCGTCGAGCTTACGCGCCACGAGGCACCGGCGGCGTCGCGCCGGCTGCGGTATCGCGCCGGCGAGCTCTTGTTGCGGGCCGGCCACGTCGAGCGCGGTCGCCGGGTTCTCTTCGACGTACTTGCCGAGTACGGGGTGCGAGTACCGGCGTCCCGGACCGCGCTCGCGGCGGCGGTTGCCGAGCACAAGCTCCGGTCCAGGCTGCCCGAGCGATTTTCCGACAGGGCCGCCACCGCCGATGGCGAGCCCGGTCGAGTCCACAAGCTCGACAAGATCGACGCCCTCTGGTCGGGGGCGGTCGGTATGGCAAGCGTCGACCCGATCGTGGCCGGCTATCTGCAGGCGCGCAATTACCGGCTCGCCGTCGCCAGCGGGGACCGGCTGCGCATCATGCAGGCGCTGTGGGTGCAGGCCTTCATCAGTGCGATCATGAGCAACGGCGCCGATCGCATCTCGGCGCGCGACTGCGTCGAGCTCGCCGACGAGCTCGCGCATCGCCTGGACGACGCCCGCGGTATCTACCTCGCCGAGGGGCTGCGCGGCCTTGTCGACCTGCACGACGGCCGCTACGAGCGCGCCGCCGGTCATCTCGAACAGGCGTGCGCCATGTTGCGCGAGCGCGTGGGCGGATCCGGCTGGGACCTGTCCATGGGCCACATCATGTGGGCGTGCGCCGCCGCCCGCATCGGCAACTGGCGGGTCGTCGCCGACCGGTTGCCGGAAATGCTCGCCGAGACTGAAGGCAGGGGGCAGCCGTTTTCCGGGGCGCTGTTGCGGAGTATCTGCGTGCGCCGGTGGCTCTACGACGGCACCGCCGACGATTGTCGGCGCGAACTCGCGCGGGCCCGCCAGCTCGCCGACCGCAGCGACTCGGTCATGCGCGGCTGGATCTCCATGTCCGAGGCCATCGTGGAACTCGGCTTTGGCCGGCCGCGGCGCGCCCTCGACGCCATTCGCTCCCTGGGCCTTGTGCGCCGCCAGTTCACCCTCGACACGCCTTCTCGCCGACTCACCCGCGAGCTGCGGCTGTTTGCGCATTTGGCCCTGGCGCGCGGCGACCGGCGGGCCCGGGCGCGGCTTCGGCTCGAGCTCGCCCGGTTTCGGCGGGCCCGGCAGCCGAGCGGACCGGCCGTCGCGGCGCTGGTGACCGGCCAGCTCCGCTGCATAGAGGGCGATTTCCCCGGGGCAGCGACCCAGCTGCGGCGCGCGCGCGCCGAGTTCGCGGCGGTTGGCATGGGAGTCGAGGCCGCGGTGGCCCGCGACGGTCTGGGCCGCCTCGAGGGCGGCCGCGCGGGCGAGCGCGAACAGGCGCGTGCCCGGCACGAACTCGCCGAGCTGGGCGTAGCGGCCGCGGATCGAGCGCTGGCGATCTACCTGCCGCTGCTGGCCGGACCGTCCTGAATCGACTGCAGTTCGACGTCGAGGTCGACCCGCTTGCTGTCGCGCTGCACCGTGATGGTGACGCGGTCGCCGACTTGTCGCCGGTCGAGAACTCGAAACAGGTCCACTGACGTGACGATGGGTTCGCCCGCGGCGGCCACGATGACGTCACCGAGAACGAGCTGACCGACCGCGTTGCGCGAGACGCCCTTGATGCCGGCCTTGGCCGCGGCGGTACCCGCCGGAACGCGCATGACGATGACACCGTTGACCCCGGCCCGCCGGGCGTAGTCGTCCTGGGCGATCTGCACGCCGAGTCCCGGCTTAGTGACTTTGCCGTTGGCGATGAGCTGCGGAACGATGCGGTTCACGACGTCGACGGGCACGGCGAAACCGATGCCCGCGTACGCGCCCGACGGACTGTAGATGGCGGTGTTGACGCCGATGAGGCGCCCGGCGCTGTCGAGCAGCGGCCCGCCCGAGTTGCCGGGGTTGATCGCCGCGTCGGTTTGAATGACGTCCTGAATGGGCCGTCCGCTCACCGAGCGGATTTCGCGACCGAGACCGCTGATCACGCCGGTGGTCAGGGTTTGGTCGAGGCCGAACGGGTTGCCGATGGCGAACACCTTTTGGCCGACCTGCAGGTTGGCCGACTGGCCGACCGGCAGCGGGTTGAGCTTGCTGACCTCGAAGTCCACTCGCAGCACGGCAAGGTCCTTGTCGGGGGCGGCGCCCACGAGAGTCGCGCGCCCCGTGGTGCCGTCGGCCAGGGTCACCTGGGCCGCCTGGCCGTTTTGCACCACGTGAAAGTTGGTGACGACGTGGCCCCGGTCATCCCAGACGAACCCGGAGCCGGTGCCTTGCGGGATCTCCAGCACATTGAAGTTGACGTCACGGCGCCGGCCGATGCTGGTGATATGGACCACCCCCGACGACCGGTCGCGAAACAGCTCGATGGTGGCTTGCTCGTCCTGGGCCAGGTCGCCCCGCGCCTCCACGGATCGCGGCTCAATGGGCGCCGACACGCCGGTTTCCGGGCCGGGCGCTACCGCGGCCGCGTCGGGGGCCGCCGGGCGCATGTTGCGGACCACGCTCCACACGAGGAGCCCCGCAACCCCGATGAGCAGCAGTGAGACGAGCCGCAGCAACGCAGCCGAAGCGCGAGCAGGTTCAGTCGGTTGCATCCCCTAAAGCTAGCAGGACCGCGGCGGGCGGCCAAAGTCGGCTACGATAGGGCCATGGCCAGCCGCCGGCGACAGCTGCAGAGGCTGCGGCGCAACCTCGGCGCCCGGTCCCGGTACGCGGTCGGCAACCGGGTCTTTCGCGGCCTGTCGGGGCTGGCGGCGCTGCATCCGCGAGCCCGGCCGGAGGTTCACGGCATCGACGTCGTGCGCGATGTCGCGTATCTGCCCACCGGGCTCGAAAGCCATCGGCTGGACCTGTATCGGCCGGTGCACTGCGCGCCGCCGTGGCCGGTGGTGCTCTACGTGCACGGCGGCGGTTTTCGCATGCTGTCAAAGGACACCCACTGGGTCATGGGCCTCGCGTTTGCCCGGGCCGGCTATCTGGTCGCCAACGTAAGTTACCGCCTCGCCCCGAAGGACCCGTTCCCGGCGGCCATCGAGGACGTGTGCGATTCGCTGGTGTGGTTGCGCGACAACGCCGACGCCCTTGGCGGCGACCTCGAACGGCTCGCGTTCGCCGGCGAGTCGGCCGGGGCCAATCTCGCCACGGCGCTCACGGTTGCGTGCTGCTACCGACGCCCGGAGGCGTACGCGGAGAGAGCCTGGGCCACCGGCCTCGTGCCCCGGGTGACGGTGCCGGCAGCCGGCATACTCGAGGTCGCCAACATCGAGCGCTTCATGCAGCGCCGACGCTTGCCCTGGTGGGCGGCGGGCGTGCTTCGCGACGTCGCGTCGTCGTACCTGCGGGCCGCCGACGCCGCCGACACCACGCTGGCCAATCCGCTGTGGGTGTTCGAAAACCAGGTCGAGTCCGACCGGCCGCTGCCTTCGTTCTTCATCCCGGTGGGGACCAAGGATCCGCTTCTCGACGACACGCGCCGTCTGCAGCGCGCGCTCGACGACATGGATGTCGACGCCGAGGCCGCGTATTACGAGGGCGAAGTGCATGCGTTTCACGCTTTGGTGTGGCGCCGAGCCGCACAGCGCTGCTGGCGCGATATCCTTCGCTTCATGGACCAGCGTCTGCAACGTGGCGAAGGCGAGACCGCCGAGCGCGAGGCTCGCGGATGAACCGCGCTGCGCGGGTTCTGGGCGCTATCGCGTTGGTTGGCCTGGTCGCGTGCGCGTCGGCCAAAGACGACGGCGCGTCGGCCCCGTCGGGGCCGCCGGAGGATGATCAGGCCACGGCCGTCGCGACCGACTGGCTGGTCGCGGCTCGCGAGCGCATGGTCAAACAACAGATCGAGGGCCGCGGTATCTCGGACCCGGCGGTCCTGGCGGCCATGCGCGCCGTGCCCCGGCACGAGTTCATTCCGGGCACGGGCCGAGAGCACGCCTACGAAGACCATCCCGTGCCCATCGGGCACCAGCAAACCGTGGCGCAGCCCTACATCGTCGCCCAGTTCGCCGAGCTCGCCGGCCTGGGGCCGAAATCCAAGGTGCTCGAAATCGGCACCGGTTCGGGCTACCAGGCGGCGGTGCTCGCGGCGATCGCCGAGCGGGTCTTCACCATCGAGATCATCGAGCCGCTGGCCAAGAGCGCCCGGGAAACCCTGGCTCGGGTCGGCGCCGACAATGTCGCGGTCAAGCTGGGCGACGGGTATCAAGGCTGGCCGGAGCAGGCTCCCTTCGATGCCATCGTGGTGACCGCCGCGCCGCCGCGCATTCCCGAGCCGCTGCTCGACCAGCTCAAGGTCGGCGGCAAAATGGTGATTCCGGTCGGCGAAAGCCACCAGGAGCTGCGCGTGATTACGCGGACCGACAGCGGCTTCGACGAGCGCACGGTGTTTCCCGTGCGCTTTTTGCCGATGACCGGCCGCGCCCAGGAAGGAAAGCAAGCGACGCCATGAACGTAGTTGATGTCGGGCAAGACACGTTCGAGCAAGAGGTTCTGGAGCGCTCGCGCAGCGTGCCGGTGCTGGTCGACTTTTGGGCCCCCTGGTGCGGGCCCTGTCGGGTCTTGGGGCCGGTGCTCGAAACGATCGCGGCCGACATGGACGGGGCGTTCGTGCTCGCCAAGGTCGATACCCAGGCTCACCCGCAGCTCGGCGCGCGCTTCGGCGTGCGCGGCATTCCCAACTGCAAGCTCTTCAAAGACGGCGCTGTGGTCGATGAGTTCACGGGCGCGCGCCCCGAGGCCGAGGTGCGGCGATTTCTCGCGCGCCACTGCCCGACGCCAGCGGAGTCGCTGCTCGCAGACGCGCGCCGGGCTCTCGACGGCGACGACGTCGACGCGGCGGAGGCGGCCCTGGCCGCGTCTCGCGAAGCGGGGGCGACCGGAGCTGCCGGGCAACTGGTCGCGGCGCGGGTGGCCGTGGCGCGCGATCAGCTCGACGAGGCGCGCGCGCAGCTCAGCCAGATCACGCCGGCCGACGACGAGCACGACGAGGCGTTGGCCCTGCTGGGCCTTGTCGACCTGGCCGAAGCGTGTGGCGGTCGCGAACTCGACCAGCTTCGCCAACAGGTCGACGCCGACGCCGACGATGCCGAGGCGCGTTTCGTCCTCGGCGCTGCGTACGCGGTCTCGGGGCAGCACGCGGAGGCACTCGAGTGCTTTCTCGAAGTCGTTAAGAAGGATCGCAAGCTTCGCGACGACGGCGGCCGCAAGGCCATGCTCACCGTGTTCGGTCTGCGCGGACCGGGCGACGAACTGTCCGGCCAGTTCCGGCGCCAGCTCGCGATCTACACGTAGCGCCCCGGCGCCCACAGCCGCCATTTTCGGCGGCGGGGTGGGGCGCGCGGCGGGCGTCGCCGGCGTACCATCGCCGCATGGGGAAACTGACGGCAATGGTGGCCGCCTTGGCCATGGTGTGCTCGGTGTCTGCGCCGGCGGCTGCGTTCTGCGGCTTCTACGTGAGCGGGGCCGACGCGAAGCTGTACAACAACGCGACCATGGTGGTCATGATGCGCGACGGCACTCGCACGGTGTTGTCGATGCAGAACAACTACCAGGGGCCGCCCGAGAACTTCGCGATGGTGGTTCCGGTGCCGGTTGTACTGCAGAAGGAGAACGTCAAGACCCTGCCCGCCGACATCTTCGATCGAGTCGACGCCCTGGCTGCGCCGCGCCTGGTGGAGTACTGGGAGCAGGACCCCTGCCAGCAGCCCGAGTACGAGGTCATGGAGATGGCCACCGCGGGAGCCCCGGCGCCGACGATGAAGAGTCGCCGGGGCGGTGGCGGCCTGGGGGTCACCATCGAGGCGCAGTTCAAGGTCGGCGAGTACGAGATCGTCATTCTCAGCGCCAAGGACTCGACGGGACTCGACACGTGGCTGCGGCAAAACAAGTACAAGATTCCCGAGGGCGCCGAGCCGTTGCTGCGGCCCTACGTCGCGTCGGGGATGAAGTTCTTCGTTGCCAAGGTCGACGTCGAGAAAGTCGAGATGAAGGACGGCCAGGCCAGCCTGTCGCCGCTGCGGTTTCACTACGACTCGAAAGAGTTCGCCCTGCCGGTGCGCCTTGGCCTGGTCAACTCGAGCGGCACCCAGGACCTTTTGGTTCACATTTTGGCTCGGGGACAGCGCTACGACGTTGCCAACTTCGAAAACGTCACGATTCCCACCAACATCAACGTCGACGACGCGACCCGCGAGCGCTTCGGCGAGTTCTACGCGGCGCTGTTCGACGCCACGCTCGAGAAGAATCCGGGCGCGGTCATCACCGAGTATTCGTGGGACGCGGCGACGTGTGATCCGTGTCCGACGCCAGCGCTCAATCCGAGCGAGCTCGCCACCCTGGGGGCGGATGTGCTGCCCGGCGCTCAGCCGGCGGCCCAACCTAACCGCCGGGGGCCGCCCGTGCGACGCATCCGGCCGTTTGCCGGCGGGTTCGTGCTCACCCGGCTGCACGCTCGCTACGGCACGGACAGCCTCGGCGAAGACCTGGTCTTCAAAGCGGCCCCGCCCATTGCCGGCGGCCGCGAGTTTCTCAACAGCGACCAGAAGATCGAAAAGGGCTCGGTGTCGAGCTCGAGAAACATGTTCCAGGGCCGCTATGCCATTCGCCACGAGTGGACCGGCGCCATCGAATGCGAAAACCCGGTGCGCGGCCGGTGGGGAGGCCCGCCCAACGGGGGCGGCGAAAAGCAGCCGCGGGCGGCTCGCGACCTGGCGTTCGTTCCGCGCGGAAAGGTCCAGCTGGCGCGGCTGGTCGAGGAGAGCGTGCCGGAGATCGACCTGGTGCCGGCGGCGGCGGCGGCAACCGAGGACGAGCCGGCCGAGCCGGAGCCCGCGGCTCCCACGGCGACCACCCAGGGCAACGGCAGCGACGACACCTCCAAAAAGAAGAAGGGCTGTGGCGGCTGCGCGACCCGGAGCGGCAGCGCGGGTGGCTGGCTGCTGGTCGCGCTGGTTCTGGGCTTGACGCGCCGGCGGCGTGGCTAGGCGCGCCGGCACCGACGTCTGCGTGGCCAGGCGTGTCGTCGCGGCGATCGCGGTGACCGCGGCGGTTGCGGCCGCGGCCGTGGTTGCCGCGGCCGCCGACGAGCGGGGGCCAAAGAGCGGCCCACGGGAGCCGCGCGCCGGCGGCGACTACGCGCCGTCTCTCGTGGAGGGGACGGCGCGGGGCCACGAGCTGGCGGACGTCGACACCTGTGCGGCGTGCCACGCGCGGCAAGCGGCGCGGTGGCGCGCCAGCGCGCATTCGTTCGCGTCGTTCGACAACCCGGTCTACCGGGCGTCCATCGACGCCCTGCGCCAGGACGTCGGGCGGGCGGCAAGCCGGCACTGCGGCGGCTGCCACGACCCGGCGCTTCTGGTCGACGGCGCTCTCGACCGCGCCGTGGCGCCGGGCGACGAGCGGGCCCACGTCGGCGTTGGTTGCCGGGTCTGTCACGGCGCCGCGGGGGCGGCCACCGAGGGCAACGGCAGCTACCGCCTGCGCTCCGGGCCGCTGCCGCTGCCGAGCCTGGGAGACCCGGCGAGCGTCGCCGTTCACCGACGTGCGGCGCGGTCGTTCGGGGCGCTGTGCCTGTCGTGCCACCGCTCGTTCCTCGACCACCGCACCGGCAACGAGAGCTTCTTGCCCGGCATGGATGACGCGGGCGCGTGGCAGCGGTCGCGTCTGGGGCAGGGCGTTGGCGAATGGCTGTCGGTCGGCGGGGGCGAGCGACGGACGTGCGTGGACTGCCACATGCCGGGCGGTGACCACGGCTTCGCCGGCGGTCACACCTGGATGGCCGCGCTGCGGGGCGATGACGACCACGGCGCCGCGATCGCGGCCGGTCTTCGCGGGGCCGCCACGGTCGATATCGCCGCGGCGCTCACGCGGGACGGCCGGCGCTGGCTGGCGCCCACCGGCATCGACGCCTCGGCGGCCGACGAGTGGGTGTTCGACGTGGTCGTGGCCAATCGGCGCGTGGGCCATCGGTTTCCCGGGGGCATCGCCGACGCCGGGGCCTCGTGGATCGAAGTGGCGGTTGTCGACGACGCCGGTCGCGCGCTGGCCATGTCCGGGGCCGAGCCCGATGCGAGTGCTCACGTGCTGCGAGCTCAGCTGATCGACGACGCCGGGGACGCTGTCGACGACCGCCGGGTGCATCGGGCCCGGGCCGTGGCGTGGAATCACACGGTCGCGTCCGGCGATGCCCGGCTCGTGCGGTTTCGATGGTTGCGGGACGCGGCCGCCGTGAGAGCCCAGAGACTGCGAGTCAGACTAATGCACCAGACCCGGGCGCCAGCGGTGGCGGCGCGGGCCTGTCGAGCGCATCGATCGGCGCGCGGGCAGGCGTTTGCTCGGGCGGGGCGGCTCGCGGTGTCGCCGTGCGTTGAGCAGCCGCGGATCGTCGTATCGGAGGTCGAGCTGTCGCTCGTGGAGTCGGCCGGCAATCCGAGGGCGTGGCGGCGTCTGTACGACCTCGGACGCGCGACGCTCGGGCACACCCAGGAGCAGGTTGGCGCCGCGCGCGAACCGCTGCGTCGCGCCCTTTGGGCAGCGCCTACCGCGCGCGCCCGCGCGGCGGTGCTGGTCGCTCTCGGGCGGTTGGCAATTCGCCAGGGGCGCACGAGCCGGGCACTGTGGTGGCTGCGACTCGCGCGGTGGTCGCTCGGAGGCGCGGCGGCCGCGGAGGGGGCTGTCATCGACCGATGGGTGGGGCGCGCGTTCGCGTCGGTCTGGCGCTGGCAGGCCGCCATCGAGCCGCTGTCGCGGGCGGCCGCCGCGGCGCCCGGCGACCCGAGCGCCGCGGTCGATCTGGCGACGGCGCTGATCGCGGCCGGTCGCCTCGACGCGGCCCGCGACGCCATCGATCGGGGGCTGCACCTCGAGCCGCGCAACCCGGCGTTGCTTCGGCTGCAGCATCTCGCCTGGAAGGGGGACGCCCGGGCTCTGCGGGCCTATGAGGCGAGCCTTTCTCGCGACGATGCTCACGACCTCGCGGCCCGCTGCGCCCGGCGCAGCATCGACTGCGCCCGCGAACGGGCGCCGATCCACGAGCACCGCCTGGAGGCGGTCGCCGCCCCGTAGTGTTAGCGTGGGGCGGTGAGTGGTGCCGGGCTATGGGTGATCGCGGTCGCGCTCAGCACCGGCGTCGCCGCGAGCCCGCCGGCGCGGTCGAGTCGCGCGGGCGCGCCCGACCAGGCGCCATTGGGGGCCGAGTCCGAGTCCGAGTCCGAGACCGAGACCGAGTCCGTGTCCGAGACCGAGACCGAGACCGAGTCCGAAGCCGAGACCGAGTCCGAGTCCGTGTCCGAGTCCGAGTCCGAGTCCGTGTCCGGGACTGGGGCTGGGACTGGGATTGGGGGGGACACCGAGACCGACCGTTTCAACGTCGATCGGGTGGCTCCGTTTGTCATGCCCAACCTCACCATGCCGGGGCGGGTGACGCTGGACGTCGTTGCCGGTCGGTCCTCTCCGCCGGTCGGGCGAACCCGCACGCTCGTATCGATCGAGCTCGGTGGCGCGTATTCCATCGGTCGGGGCCTGAGCGTCTTCGGCGTGCTGCCGGTGGCGCACGTGCGCGATGACTTCGTTGAGGAGACCGCCCTGGGCAACATCTCGCTGGGCGCCATGTTCGTGCAGGACCTGCAGGGGCGGGACAGCGCCTGGCGGTTCGGCGGCAGCGTGGAGCTGCTCGCGCCGACGGCGGGCAGCGGTGGGGACGACCGCCTCGCCGCGACGGCGAACTCGGTGTTTCGGCGCCCGGTATGGGCGCGCTACCTGCCGTCGACGCCGTCGGTGCGCCTGCACGCCCACGCCCGCTACGAAAGCGGCGCCCTGTTCGTTCAGGGGCTCTTCGGTGCCGACTTCGTCGTCTTCGAGGACGGCGTACTCGACGCCAACGGCGAGCTGCTCGTCGAGGCGCGTATCGGCGTGGCGGCCGGCGCCATGCTCAGTCCGAAACTCGGGGTGATTGCCGAAATCACGACGGTGAGTGATTTCCTCGAGGACAATGGCGTCGCCGAGGATGAATTCCTGCACTCGCTCGACGTGGGCGTGCGCTACTTCACGGGCCTCGGGACCGTGGGGCTGCGCACGTACATCCCCCTCGACGAGCAGTTTCGCGACGAGGAGATGCTCGGGGTCGCCATCGACTTCACGGCGCCCTTGTAGCCCCGGACATTTCCCAACAATGCCTGCTAGAGCGCCAGCCGGTAGCGGGCCGCATCGACGCCGCGACGGCGCTTGACGGGGCCGACCAGTCGCTCGTCCACCAGCGAGTCGCCCGCGAGGTGCGGGTCGCCCTCGAAGTAGAGCTGCGTCGTCAGGGGGCGGTGGCCGGCGGCCCTGACAAACAGGTGAATGTGCGCGGGCCGCAGTCGGTCGCCCGCGGCCTGGTAGCGACCGGGCCACACGGTGCGTAGCTCGAAGCGGCCCTCGCCGTCGGTGCGAAACTGCGCGCGCAGGCCGAACCCCTCCTGGTCGTATCGTCCCTGCGGGTCCGCCTGCCAAACGTCGACGAGGGCGCCGGCCAGCGGTGTGCAGGTGCCGGCCGCCACGAGTTGGCCGGCAACCAGAAGCGGGCGACCGCCCGGGGCCGTCAGCCTCGTGCGCGCCGGGGCGCCGCGTTTCCAAAACGGCCCGGCGCTGGCCTTGGGGCTGCGCCTGCAGGTGCCGGCCGCCGCGGGACCCACGATGAGCCCGGCCGCCACCCCGGCGACCGATGCCGCAAACCGCCGCCGGGTGGGTCGCCAGGTCACCCTGAAAGTGTGGCCCGGCTGCCGGCGCGCGCAAGGTGACTCGGCCAGGGGCCGGCAAGCCGCCGGTTCGGCCGAGCCGAAACGCACGAAGGCCCGAGCTTTGTGGCTCGGGCCCGGTGCGTCGAAACGACGAAACGACGTAGGTCGATTACATCGACATGATGTCGTGACCACGAACGGTCTTGCGACCGTTGTTGGCCGCGCGAGACGTGGCCTGGGCGAGGAGCCAGTGCACGTACTCGTTGAGCGCCTCGATGACGTCGCCGCCGGTGTTGCAGCCGGCTTCCTTGATGGCGGCCTTTACTTTGCTGCCGACAAGCACGACCTCTTTCGGGGCGGCTTTCTTCTTCGTGGTCTTCTTTTTCGCTTTAGCCATGGTTCTAAACCTCCAGTGAGGGCTGGTTCCTTTCTTTGGTACGCGTTCGCGTGAATTGCTGGCAAGAACGAAAACCCGCTTTTTGGCCACGTACACGGGTTTTTCGGCCATGTCGCAGATCGGAAAAGCCACAGACGGCGCCTGCCGGCCGGTTTTGTCGCCCGTCGCGCAGGCGGTCCATAGCGGGCTCTACGCGTGCGAATACAGCCAGTTGAGTCGCAAAAACGCCGTCTGGGAGGGGCTAGCGCGGGTTTCTACGCGATCCAGCCGTGCGCCGCGCACCGGCAGATCCCCCCTCGCGTTTGCGTCGTTCGCGGGCCTGGTGCGGTTCGCGAAGGGCGAGGTTTTTTTCTACTCGTCGGGGGCGCGCAGCTCGAGGCGTCGCGACGAGCGCAGCCGTCGCCACAGGCCGAGGCCGGCTTTGCGCAGGGACTGCAGGCTCAAGAAGGTGGCGGGGATGAACCACATGGGCGTGTAGAAGCGCCGCAGGATGTGGGAGCGGGTCGCCGCCACCGGGTCGATTTCGGGGTGCAGGCGGCGCAGCAGGCCGTCGACCAGCAGGGCCGAGCGCAGGAGCAGAAAGTACTCGGAGCGGATCCTGAGCGAGTGGGTGCGCGCCACGGCGAACGCCCGGTTGACCATGGCCGGGATATCGATCTGGCTCAGATCCGACGCGACGGCTTCCTCGAGCAAGGAGCCCAGGTCGCGCCGGTAGGCGTCCTCGTCGAGGTCGGCCGGGGTGTGCACCATCTCGAGGGCCGCGTTGGCCATGCCGCCGCCGTCGCGCCGGGACGCGGCCATCGATAGCTTGAGGAGCGTGCGGCGCATTTTGGGCGTGATCGAGCCAACCGACCCCAGGTCGAGGAGGGCCAGGCGACCGTCGGCACCGAGCAAGACGTTGCCCCCGTGCGGATCGGCGTGAAACATCTGACCGCGCAGGTACTGGGTCGCAAAGCAGCCGACGAGCAGCCGGGCGAGGCGCTCGCCGCGGTCAGCCGGATCGATCGACGACAACCGGTCGCCGTCGACGAACTCGAGGGTGAGCACGTCGGTCGCGCTCAAGTCGTCGAACACCCGGGGCACCCGCGCGGTGCCTCGGACGGTGCGAGCCATGGTGGCCAGGGCCGCGGCCTCATCGCGAAAGTCCAGCTCGGCGCGCAGTCCGCGGCCGAACTCCTCGACCAGCGACGTCGGATCGAGCCGGGCGATGTCGGGCGAGCGGTTGCTCGCCATCTCGGCGAGGGCGCGCAGCAGTCCCAGGTCGTTGTCGATGGTGGCGTGAATGCCCGGTCGCAACACTTTGACCGCGACCGTGTGCCCGTCCGGGGTCGTGGCCCGGTGAACTTGAGCGATGGAACCGGCGGCCAGCGGTTCGTCGTCGAACTCGGCGAACGCCTCGGCGACGGACCGGCCAATTGCTTTTTCGATCTGGCGGCGCGCCTCGGCCGACGAAAACGGCTTGGCGTTGTCCTGCAGCTGGGCCAGCTCGCGAATGACCGCGTCGGGGAACAGGTCTTCGCGCGTCGACAAGATCTGGCCGAACTTGACGAACGTCGGGCCGAGGTCGTTGAGCGCCATGGACAGGCGCCGGCCGAAGCGGGCGGCAATCTTTTCGCCCCGGCCGTGGCCATCGGCGAGCTTTTTATCGCCGAGACCAAGCTGATCGACGAAGCCCAGCAAGCCGTGCCGCACGAACGTCCGCACGATTCGGCTCGTTCGGTCCAGGTGGGCGAGACGCCGGCGCATCGTTCCCAAGTATCCATCAATTGCGGTCAGCGAGTCGCATTCAGTCGCCAGGAACCCCCGGATCGTCGTTGACCTCGAGCTCGACCTTGACCAGCACTTCGTCCTCGGAGGAGCGCCCGCGATTGGCCGGGCGAATCTTCCAGCCGGGCACGTCCTGCAGCTCCCGAAAGACCGCGCGAAGGACCCGCGGGGCGATTTCGGAGTAGAACCGCTCACGCCAGGCGTAGCCGTCGAGCTCGCCGTCGTAGTCCTCGCCAAAGCTGGCGCTGCCCTCGAAGCGCAGCGTCCACTCGCATTCTTCTCGATAATCCATCAAGATTTCCTTTCGTTGCGCAAAGACGGTTGCATAGCACCGAGGTGCCAGTGGCGCGCGAAGTAACGCGCGTGTATCGCGATCCGCTCGACGAGCTGTGGCTCGCGTGCGCGGCGGAGGTTGGCCTGCGCGTCCGGCGAACCGCCGATGCCTACGCGAGCACCGACGGCCGCGGCACCCTGAGCATCTCGACGCCCGAGCACCTCGATGCCGACGACTGTCTGGCGCAGATGGTCTTTCACGAGCTGTGCCACGCGCTCGTTCAAGGGCCGGACATGCAGGGACTGCCGGATTGGGGCCTCGACAACGTCGGCGATGGCGACGTGCCGCGCGAGCACGCGTGCCTGCGCGCCCAGGCCGCCCTGGCCGAGCCCTACGGCCTGCGCGACGTGCTCGCCCCCACCACCGATTTTCGGCAGTTCTACGACCAGCTCGGCCCCGACCCGCTGGCGCCGGCCGACGACCCCGCGGTCGTGCTGGCGCGGGCCGCGCTCGTGCGGGCCGAGGCGCGGCCGTGGGCGCCGGCGTTGCAGCGGGCGCTCGAAGCCACGGCGACCATCGTCGAGGCCGTGGCGGCGGTGGCGAGCGAGTCGCTGTTCGCGGTGGCCGGGCCTCGATGGCCCGCGCATCCGAGCGGGCGCGGCTTTGTCGCTCCCTACGGTCAAGGCACCTGCGGCGAGTGCGCGTGGAGCTTCCCCGGGGGCGACGATGGACTCCGATGCCGCCGCGGCGAGGTGCCCGCGGTCGAAGCGACGTGGCCCGCCTGTGAAGGCTGGGAGCCCGACTTCGACTGCCAGCACTGCGGCGCCTGCTGCCGCGAAGCGTACGGCTCGGTCACCATCGAGCGCGATGAGCCGTTCATCGTTCGCCACCCGGACCTCGTCGTGGATCGCGGCGACTACGTCGAGATTCGCCGGGCCGGTCCGCGGTGCATCGCCCTCGAAGGCGGGCCGACGCACTCCCTCGAGCGCTTCGACCCTGCCGCTGCTTACCGGTGCACCGTGTACGACGATCGCCCGACGCCGTGCCGCGACCTGGAACGCGCCGGCGAGCACTGCCTCACCGCCCGGCGCCGCGTCGGCCTGTCGCGCTAGGGACGCGATCGCTGCCCGTTGGGGCTAGCTCTCGAGCTTTTCGACGACGACCGCGATGAACTCGCGGGCCCTGAGCTCGCGGTACGAGTACTCGTCTTCAAACCATTCGACGATGGGGTCGGCCTTGCCCTCGCGCATCTTGGCGCCGACCGAGTTCGCGCCGTTCGTGACTTCGACCAGGCGACCGATCACGCCGTCGCCTGCGGGGTGGTCCTTGTAGCGGGTGCGCAGCCACGTCACGATGAAATAGACGAGCGCCGGGTCCGCTTCGTCGAGCAGCGTGGCCGACTCGGTGGCCGAGAGAGTGCCGTTTTCGATGCCCTCGAGTAGGTGCAGGGCGCGTCGCTGTTCGTGTTCGAATGCCACGGTGTTCACGCGACCTTGAGTACGAGCTTGCCGAAGTTGCCGCCCGAGAACAGCATGTTCAGGGTTTCGGGAAAGCGGTCGAGGCCCTCGACAACGTGTTCGCGGCTGTGGAGCTTGCCTTCGGCGATCCAGCCGGCCATCTCCGCGGCCGCCTGGTGGTAGCGGTCTGCGTAGTCGAACACGATGACGCCTTCCATGCGGGCCCGGTTGACCAGCAGCGACAGATAGTTCGCGGGGCCGCGAACCGGTTCCGTGGCGTTGTACTGGGAGATGGCTCCGCACAGCACGACCCGGGCGCGCATGTTGAGGGCCGCGAGGCAGTCGTCGAGAATGTCCCCGCCCACGTTGTCGAAGTAGACATCAATTCGGTCGGGACAGGTGTCCCGCAGGCGCTTTCGAACGGTCTCTGCCTTGTAGTCGATGGCGGCGTCGAACCCGAGCTGGTCCGTCAGGTACGCGCACTTTGCCTCGCCGCCGGCAATGCCGACCACGCGACAACCCTTGAGCTTGGCGATCTGGCCGACCACGGAGCCAACGGCACCAGCGGCTCCCGAAACCACCACCGTCTCTTCTGCCTTCGGCTCGCCAACGTCGAGCAGCCCGAAGTAGGCGGTCATGCCCGGCATGCCCAACGTGCCCAGGTAGCGTTCGAGGGGGGCGATGTCGGGGTCTACTTTGTGGACATCGTCACCGCTGGCGACCGCATGGGTCTGCACGCCCTGGTTGCCCACGACGTAGTCGCCCACGCGCAAGGAGGCGTGTTTGGATTCGACGACCTTGCCCACGGTACCGGCGCGCATGACTTCGCCCAGGCGAACCGGGCGAATGTACGAACGCTGGTCGTTCATCCAGCCGCGCATGGCGGGGTCCAGCGACACGTAGTGAATCTCGACCAGCACCTGACCGTCGGCCAGGGCAGGAGTGTCTGCGACGCCGAAATCCCAGTTGTCGCGCGTGGGCAATCCGACCGGGCGCGAGGCGAGCTTGACTTGTCGAGTTTGGGGCACGGGCGAGTTGTACGCCGGGCCGGCGCGGAGCGCCATGGGCAGGGGGAGACTCAATGGCGCCACAGAGCGCACCGCGGCCCGCCGGTTACGGACCGGCCAGGTCGGGCTGCAAAACCGTTAGCTGCCCCGTCTCGCGGGCGTCGTAGCCGGGAAGGGTCTCGATGAGCTGGCGCAGCCACTCGGACTTGACCATTTCGAAGAATGTCTGGGTGGGGCGGTGGTAGAAGGCTTCGTCGGTCGTCAGCAGATCGTAGCGCTCCCAAACGAGCGGAATGAAGTCGAGGCCCAGGCTCAGGGACGGCGCCAGGGCGCCGAGGCCGGCGTCGGCGGAGCCCTCGGCGATGGCGGTCGCCACCTCCAGGTGAGTCGCAAAGGACATCTCGGTGCCCGGTAGCGGCGGCCCCTCTACCTCGAGGCTGTGCAGCAGGGAGTCTTGCAGCGCGCGCACGCCGGAGCCGACCTCGCGGCTCGCGAGTCGAAGCCGGTGGCGGACTACGTCTTCGAGCCCGGTGATGCCGAGCGGGTTGCCCCGCGGCAAGATCAGTCCGACCTGTCGGTGGGCCAGGGTGATCAAAAGGGCGCGTGACCCGTCAAAGGCCGCGGCGACATGCGCGCGGTTGTACTCGCCGGTCGCACGATCCAGCAGGTGCACGCCCGCGAGGTGCGCGCGCCGCTCGCGAACCGCCGCGATGCCGGAGGCCGAGTTCATCGATGCCGACGTCACGAACAACGACCGGTGCCGACGGTTGAACTCGCGCTGGAGGATCTGCAGCAGCAGATCGTCGGCGCCGACGATGATCAGGTGATGGGGCTCGGCTCTCGGCGACGAGGCGTCGTGCGCGGCGCGGTTTTCGTCGACGAGCTCGCGAGAGGAGGCCTCGATCCATTCTCGGACCTGTCGCCGCGAGAACTTCCAGCGCCCCGCGACGCGGGTTCCCGGAAGCCGGCCCTGCTTGAGCAGCCGATAGACGTGCTTTTCGTGCACCCCGAGGTAACCGGCAACCTCGCGGGTCGTCATGAAATCGCCGGGGACCGCCAAGGTGCTTAAAAGTTATCAAAAGTAACTAAAAGCAACAATCGCTGCTCCGGGGTTGGCGAAAAGAGGCCATGAATTCAAACTGTTACGGTGGATGCTTCCCTTGTCTTCGCTTTGGGCACTCTTGCCCTGACGGTGGGACTCGCGGTCTTTCGGCCGACCGTTCGCGAATTTCGGTTCACCCCCGGCACCGCCGCTGTGCTCGGCGTCTTCTTGATGCTGGCCGCCAACTTGCTGCGCCCCCAGGACCTGGCCGACGCCCTGTGGCTGCAATGGCGTCCGCTGCTCGCGCTCACCTGCATCATGCTGATGACGGGGCTGGTGCGCGAGGTCGGCGCGTTCGAGCGATGGGCGGTGCATCTCGAAAACCGGGCCCGTTCGCAGAGCGCGGTGCGCACGTTCACGATCGTGTTCGCGGTCAGCGTCATCACGCCGTCGCTGCTCAACAACGACGCCGCCATTCTCATCCTCACCCCGCTGGTGGTCGCCCTGACGCGGCGGCTCTATCCCGACAACCCGGCGATGACGATGGCGTTCGCGTTCGCCGTGTTTCTCGCGCCCGGCGTGGCGCCGTTCATCGTGTCCAACCCGATGAACATGATCGTTGCCGAGTTCACGGGGCTGGACTTCAACTCGTACGCAGCCGTGATGCTCCCGATCTCGATTGCGGGCGCCGTGCTCACGTACGTCATCTTGCGGCTGGTCTATCGAAACCTGCTTCGCTCGTCGGCGCCGGCGAGCGAGGAGGTCGTGACGACGGTCCATCCGCACAAGGCCGAGAAGCCGGCGGTCATCCTGCTTTCGCTCGTCTTTCTCGCCTATCCGGTTGGGGCATCGCTGGGGTTCGAAATCTGGTCGGTTGCCGTGGTCGGGGCGGTCGCGTCGCTGGCGATGGCGCGCGTCTACTACATCGCGCCCATGCGCAAGATGGCGAGCCACGTGTCCTTTGACATCCTGGCGTTCCTGTGGGGCATCTTTTTGGTCGTGCAGGGCCTGCGGGGCGTCGGTGCCGTCGACTGGCTCATGTCCATCTACGGCCCGGCCGACGTGACCGGCGAGTACCTGGCCACCGTCGGCGTGGTTTCAGCCGTCGGCTCGGCGGTCATCGACAACCATCCGATGTCGATCCTCAACATGATGGCCATCGGCGTTGGCGACACCGCCAAGCCCCTGCTCGCCGCCCTCGTCGGCGGCGACATCGGCCCGCGCCTGCTGCCCATCGGCTCCCTCGCCGGCCTCCTCTGGGTCGACCTCCTCCGCCGCCACGGCATCAAAGTCGGCGTCTGGCAATTCTTCCGCCTCGGCACCCTCGTCCTCGTCCCAACCCTGGCCCTCTCCCTCCTAATGCTCTGGGCCATGTAACCAAACAACCCCACAACGATCGGGTTCCGAGAGCGCATACGGTTAGCCTAGGACCGCGCTCCATTAGCGAGGACCTCGCTCGAGCAGATCGCGATAGGCGGGGCTGGAGTGAGTTAGTCTCCATGCGGACGCAAGGGCCGTCGCGGTTCCGCCGGGTGATCCGCCCGTGGTCGGTCTTCCCAGACCTTGCTGTTCGGCAGATGCCCTACCACCGCGCTCCGACTTCGTATGGTGCCAGCGCCCTCGTAGGCCCACAGGTCACGCGACAATCGAAGAGCTGGCTCGGACTGCGCCGGCTCGGCAGCCCAGCCCCCCGAGGACAGCAACTGGCTTGGACTCCGCGGCGTCCGCCATCATCCCGCGAAGAGTGTGCGAGAATCCACCGAGTTCGCCGTTCGCCCCGCCCGCGGCAACATGGAGCCCAAGCAGCGTCCTGCCCGCGCAGTAGCGACCAGAAACTGTGAGCCTAGGCCCTCTAGTCACGAGCTAAACGGAATGCGCTTCAAGAGAAGCATACGCCCCTTGCGCTTGGCCTTCGTTACTCGCCCCACCCGAGACGGCCTCTTCGAAGCCGCCGGGGCAGCGTCGAAGTTCTGGGCTGGCCAGTGGTTTCCGATCATTCCGTTGCGGCCGAGAAAGCCTGCCGATTGGGGAATGCCGTCCTTTTCCAGCGCCCAAGTTTGTCCTGGGATGCTTCGTTTCTTTCGGCCCGATTTCGTGATTCGCTCATCGAGCATCGACGCAAGCGACATAGACTTCGAGCCGGACCGGACGCTCACGTTCCGTGATCTTGCGCGAGCAAGCGGCGCCCTCAAGCTCGGCCTTGATGTCACCTATGGGTTCGAAGCTGCCCGAAGAAGCAGAATTGGCTTCGAGTCTTTTGTAGTGGCTGAGACCAGCAAGTCGCCTTCGCACCTGCACCTGTGGCTCGGGTTGCTTGATGAGCGGCGCCGCCGTTACTTCCAGCTTCGTTTTCCCGCTTCTGCCGTAGACAAAGACTCAGCCTTTGCGGAACTGGTCAACTCGTACTCCGCGTTTCAGGTTGCCCGGGCACAGCTGTATTGCCCCGTAGGGCCCTCAAGCATGCTCCTGTTCGACGGCCGCCGTACCGCTGATTTGTTTCTGTTCTGGAACCTGCGCGCCGCGGGGCATACTTTGCTCCCAATCGACGTGAGTTGGCGCGATTCGAAGGGAACATCGCCACCGCAAGCTTGGATGCAAGTGGAGCGGCCGACAGTTTCGAACATCCTCCTAAGTCCGACGATGCCCACGCAAACCGCGAATACCTACTCGCGACTCGTTGGTCCGTCTAGCCAAACGAAGCGAATCGAGGCGCGCATCATCGTCCCCGACGGCTTTCCTCGCATGCCGTATTTCCGAGATGACGAGGTCGCCCCCTCGGCGCTCGGTGGGAGCAGATACGCTGTGGAAACTCCGTGTCCCTTGGACGATCAACAGTTCGGTAGCGTTGGTCTCCCCCCACGCTGGGTGCAGGTCCTCCAGCCCAGTAGAGCGCCGGGTTTCTCAGCAACAGCCCCGACCATCCCACTCTTTCTGCATGGCTTAGAAAAGCCAACGCGCCCCGTGGGGAGCCAGTGGGTATGGCCTTCCGTGCACGGGCTAGCTATTGGTGTTCAGTCGACCGGTGGCTACGTCGAATTCAAGTGGCCCTCCGGCACGGACGTGTTCTCTCGATGGTTCGAGCAGCATGGGTACGGCTTCGAAATCTCTGAGCCAGGTCACCTCGCGAACGCTCTACTCCGACAGTTGGATGGTCTGTCGAATCTACGCCTGTTGGGCCACGAACGAATCCTCACGCTACTCAACCTTCTCAATCAGAGGACCGACGACAGTAAGGAACACAAGGTCGCTCGATGGAAGAACGAACTCGAGACGGTCCGCGGTAAACGAAGCGACTCTGCGGCTTCGGAGAATCACCTTCGACTTCTAGTCAGCAATGGGATCCTACGACTGGGGCTGAAGGTCCAATGCGAGACCTGCGGCAATCGGTCATGGCACTCACTGGACCGGCTATCCCAGAACCTCTCGTGCCAGCATTGCCTTGCGACCACACCGTTCCCCCACGACGCGAACACAAAACGGGCGCACTGGTCATATAAAGTGTCTGGGCCACTTGCGTCTGCCAGCAAGGCGCAAGGCTCTATCACCGTATTGCTCTTGGCCCGACTCCTTGAGCATTTCCTGCGGACCCCTCTACTATGGACCCCGTCTTTTCGGCTTTCGGTCGAAGACCAGCGCGAAGAAGTCGACTTTGCGGCATTCACTCGCGGCAGACACGGGCAATCAAACCTCGTGCTCGCAGAATGCAAGACTCTCGGCGGGCTAACCGCCGGCGAGATTGATCGGCTGATTAAGCTACAGAAGCTTGCACCTGGATACGGCTACATCGTTGCCGCATCGTTAGTGGAACATGTTGCAGACGCCGACAAGCGTCTTCTCTCGCGGAGAGTCAAATCCTGCAATGGGCGTCTAATTGTCCTCACCCGGAAAGAACTAGTCTGGTTATACGAGCCACCAATCGAGAACAAAAAGTTCTTCTTTCTGGATGACTCCGTCACGTGCCTCGATTGGCTAGCCAGCGTCACGCAGAATGAGCACCTTTGACCGTGGGGCTCGTGGCACCAGTCACCGCGGAATGCAGCAAGCGACCCGCGTCAATGGGGAACATCTTGGTAGACGTGAACGCCGCCATCTTCCTCCGATGCCGTCATCCTGAGGTGCGACGTGTGCCTACGAGGGCGAAGAGATACCGAACGTGGGCTGGATCCGAGCCGGCTTGTGCGACTGATTGTTGGGCAAATGCTGCCGGCGGTGCGGTCGGCGCCGCGGGCCGACCGCGTGTCCGAAGTTGCCCAGGCGGCAGGCCTCACGTAGCAAGGCGAACGGCCCTCACTGGGTGGCAGCTGAAGGATACGCGCCGAGCCCGTCATTCTACTGGAACGCGCTGAAGAGCAACGCTCGCGCTTGAATCCGCATCGCGACACAGCTGTTCTGCGCGGCGGCGTAATGAATGGACGGACCGAGGAGCGGTGACGTCTCGTGACAGCCGCTATTTGTCACGGTTGTTGACCCGGTCGTAACTCGTCAGCCCATCGGGCCGTAACAACCACCGGCCATCAGGATGCTCGACCAACCGTCGCTGCCGCTCCCACTAACAACATTCTGCCGGCCCACGGGCCGGCACCTTCAGTAACCCCAACCACAACGAGGTCCACCTGAGCCAAGCGCGAGGCCGAGGGGCGGAGACGATGGGGGCTGGCCGCGCGCAGTTCGGACCGCACGCTCTGGTGTACATGCCCGGTACGGGGCCCTGCGCAAAACCCCCGATGGTCGGCGGACCGTATGCTTGAGCACGGCCAGCCCCCATCGCGCAGCCCCGATCAGCTCAACACGTGTTTCCCGGTTCCGCAGCGCGCCGGTCCCGCAGCGCGCCGGTCTTTCAACGCGTCAGGCGCGTCAGTGCGCCGGCTTGCGCGCCACGACCACCTTCGACACCAGATGAACCTCCGACGACTCAATCTGAAACCCCGCCCCCCGCGTCAGCTCCGTCAGGCAGTTCTCCAGGTAGTTGTCGTAGAACGGCTCGTGAAAATCCTGGGGAAAGGCGCGCAGGACGCCCTCGAGAAAGCCCGAGTCAGACAGCTGGGCCGAGTCCTCCAGCACGAGCAGGCCGCCCGGGCGCAGCACGCGATACATCTCGGCCAGGGCGTTGCGCCGCGCGTTGATCGGCATCTCGTGGAACATGTACACCGACGTGACGATGTCCGCGTACCCGTCGGAGAACGGCAGGCTCTCGGCGTTTTCCGCAACCAGGGACAGATCTTCCACGTCGCGCAGCAGCTGTCGAGCCGCGCGCACGTAGTAGGGGCTCAGGTCGACGCCCACGTAGCGCAGGCGCGGGTGAGCGGTCGCCATCTGCAGCAGAGTGCGGCCGGTGCCGCAGGCCACGTCGATGAGCCGCAGGCTGCGCGGGTCGCTGCCGGCGACAAACCGGCTCACCGGTGGAATGACCTGTCGGCGCATGATGTCGGCCGTGCCGCGGAACAGAAACTCGACGCCGACGTCGTACAGCTCCGCCGAGTGGTCGCTGAGGTAGCCGTCCGATTGCCAGTGAAACGTGCGCCGGTAGTAGGGCGGGTAGTTGCGCGGCACCGCGTCCTCGGGCAGGTCGCGATAGTCACCGGCCTGCATGCGCTTGCGAATCCGCGGCGCGTCGAGCAGCAGCTTGGGCAGCTGGCGCGCGTAGTGCGCCGTGGGAATCTGAAACAGCAGCTCGCGCGGGTACAGCCCCTGGGCCACGTTGTCGAGATCGCGGTCGAGCAGCGCCATGTACCGGCGCTGCACTTCGCGCAGAACCTCGGCGTTTACGGCCGGGGGCTTTTTGCCCAGCAGGCGACGCGCGGTCTCCTGAAACAGGAGGAGACCGCCAAAGATGCTCCACTGCTGGGTCTTGTAGGCAGCGCGGTCGAGGCGTTGGGCGATGGCGTTCATGACGTTCTCCGGTGTAGCGCACGCGCGTCCGCTCGCATCCGTCTGAGCGGACCGGCCGACTCGGACGATATCGACTGTTTTACACGAAGAAGTCGGGCATGAGCGGTTCTCCCGGCGAAACCGCGTACTTGTCGAGGTCGGTCACGCCCGCTTTGGCCATGACATCGTCGTCGATAAAGAAGTTGCCGGAGCACTCGCCGCTCGGCTGGCTGAAGATCCAGTGAGCCGCGTCGCCCATGATCTCGGGCTTGCGGCACTTTTTCACCGCCTCGTCGCCGCCGAGCAGGTTCTGCACGGCCGCGGTGGCTATGGCCGTTCGGGGCCAAAGGGCGTTGACGCCGATGCCCTTGCTCTTGAGCTCCTGGCTCATGCCGAGCACGCACATGCTCATGCCGAACTTGGCCATGGTGTAGGCCACGTGCGGGGCAAACCAGCGCGCTTCCATGTTGAGCGGCGGCGACAGGTTCAGAATGTGCGGGTTGTCGGCCTTGGCCAGGTGCGGGATGCACAGCTTCGAGCACAGGAACGTGCCGCGCGTGTTGACCGAGTGCATGAGGTCGTAGCGCTTCATGGGCGTGTCCACCGTGCCCGTCAGATGGATTGCGCTCGCGTTGTTGACCAGGATGTCGATGCCGCCGAAGGTTTCGACGGTCTTGTCGACGGCGGCCAAAATGGCCTGCTCGTCGCGAATGTCGGTGGCGATGGCCAGACCCTTGCCGCCGGCCTTTTCGACCTCCTCGACCGCGGTGTAGATGGTGCCCGGAAGGCGCGGATGCGGCTCGGTGGTCTTGGCGATGACGGCGACGTTGGCACCGTCCTGGGCCGCGCGCGTGGCGATGGCCAGACCGATGCCGCGGCTGGCGCCAGTGATGAAAAGAGTTTTTCCGGACAGCGACATGGTTGGTTCCTTTCGGGCGGCCGCCGGGCGGCTCGAGGCGCTACGAAGCCGGGCGAATCGACACCTGGTCTCCGCCGGCCTGCTGGCGCCACTGGTTGAACTTCATGAACAGCTTGACGAAGTTTTGCTGGCTCTTCGGATCGGTGTTTTCGTTGAAGGCCGGGTCGTGAATCGACACGTAGCGGCCAAAGTAGGCCAGCTGTTTGAGGATCAGTACGAACGACTGGGGCAGGTGTGCCTGGTGGTCGGCGGCGACGCGGCGCAAACCAGCAAAGAAGCCCTCGATGATGTCTTTGTCTTCGAGAGTCATCGCCCGCATGGGCAAAAGCGTCTCGGTGATGTCGTCGACGAATCGCGGCCAATCGACGTCGTCGGGCACCGCGCCCATGCGTCGAATGGCGTCGGCCATCTGTTCGCCGTTGCCCGAGACCATGGCGGCGACCCAGGAGGCCAGGGCGACCCGGTGCTCGTCGGAGAACTCGCCGACGATGCCGAAGTCGATGTACCCGAGGGTCCCGTTGTCGCGCACGATGATGTTGCCGGCGTGAATGTCGCCGTGAAAGAAACCGCCCAGGAGCACGCAGCTCCAAAACACCTCGCTCGTGTCGCGCAGCATCTGGCCGATGTCCGGCACGCGCTCAGCCACGCCGGGGCCATTGTCGATGCGAACGCCGAAGAAGCGCTCCATGGTCAACACCTGGCGGGTGCTCAGATCGCGGTGGACCCGCGGGGCTCGCGCCCTCTCGGCCAGGCCCTCGCGCTCCAGCAGCGCGTTGAAGCGCTCGATGTTGTCGGCTTCGCGCCCGAAGTCGAGCTCTTCGTGGAGGGTGCGCTTGAAGTCGCGCACGATGCCGAGCAGGTTGGCGCGGCGCAGCTCTTCACTAAAGCGCAGGCCGATGCGGGCGACCAGGCCGAGCAGGTCGAGGTCCGGGCGAATGCGTCGCTCGATGCCCGGGCGCTGCACCTTGACGACCACGTCTTCGCCGCTGCGCAGTCGGGCCGCGTGGACCTGGGCGATGGAGGCCGACGCGAGGGGCTTCGGGTCGATGGACGCAAACACCTCTTCGGGGTGGGCGCCGAGCTCGCGCTCGAGAATCTTCCAGACTCGCAGCACCGACAGCGGCCGCACCTCGTCGAGACAACGGGCAAACTCGTCGGTGATGCGGGTCGAAAACGAGGCCGGGCTCGACGCGATCATCTGGCCGAACTTGAGGTAGGCGGGGCCCAGGTCTTCGAACGCCAGGCGAACGCCGCGGGCCGCCGTGTAGTCGCGAAAGCCGAGCCTGAGCTTGCGCAGCAACACAGGCGTCAGGCGCCACGCAAACACCGCAAACACGGTAAACGCGCGGCGCGTGACCGGAATCGCGGCCACCGCGACCGCGCAGGTCACCGCGACGCCGACGACTACCCACATGGCGCAGCAACGTAAGGCACCGCGAGCCCCCTTTGCAAGCGGGTTCGGAATACACTCGGTGACGCATGAGCGACCACTGGCGACTCTGCAGCAGCTGCAAGACCCCCATCGGGTTTTCGACCATCTACCAGGTCTGCAGCGTCTCGACCTGCAACCGCAAGCGCACGGGGCTGACGTTTTGCTCGGTGTCGTGCTGGGAGGCTCACCTACCGAGCATGCGGCACCGCGAGGCCTGGGCGGTGGAGAAGCGGTCGCCGTCTCGCGAGCAATGGCTGGCCGAGAAAGCCGCGCAAGAGGCGGAGGAGCGGCAGCCACAGCGGAGCGCGGCTGCCGGTGGCGGTGGGGGCGATGCTCCGAGGCGGCGAGTTGTCGCCAACGCTGGCGGCGCCGACGCGCCGAGGCGTCGGGTGGTCGCCAACCCCGGGGCCGGGCAGGTCGACCTCGAAGAAGACGACCTGCCCCGCGATGTACTCATCGTGGCCAGCAAGATGAAGAAGTACGTCAAGGCCCGCAGCGGCATGAACACGTCGGACCGCGTTCTCGAGGCGCTGTCGGACATCGTGCGCCGAAAATGCGACGCGGCCATTCGCCGCGCCGCCGAGGATGGTCGCAAAACCGTCCTCGATCGGGACTTCGAATAGCCGCGCCAACAGCCCGCGAAGGGCCGCGTTACTCGACGACTTCGACGGGCTGGCTGACCCGGCGCACCGCCTCGACGGCGGCCGCGATGGGGCCGGCGCCAACGGCTGCCTCGGCGTGCCGCGGTGCGTTGTCGGCCTGCTTGACCTTGAGCGTGCGGGCCAGCAGCAGGACCACTGGCGCGACGAAGAAGGACAGCAGAGCGCCCATTTTGGCGGCCCCCTGGATGGCCGGGTCGGTGAAGGCCACGCCCGCGACAAAGAGAGCCACGGTGAGGCCCAGGCCCGCCGTCAGACCCACGACCAGCAGGCTGCGCTTGTTCATGCCCTCGGGCAGCGGAAACCCGATCTTGGTCGCAAAGTAGGCAAAACCGAAGATGCCGACGGTTTTGCCGACGGCCAGGGCCAGCAGCACGGCCCAGGTGGCGTTGCCGACCGACGACATCACGACGCCGGCGTTGGCCAGGCCGAAGGCGAACAGCCCGAGGTCGACCGGCAGCTTGAAGAAGTGCTCGAACTTGTTGAGCGTGTCGGCGTGGTCGTGACCGCCATGGGTCTCGGCGTACATGCCCTCATCGCGCTCGGGACCGGGCATGAAGGGCACCACGGCAACCAGGGCCAGGGCGGGGTGCAGATGGGCAAAGTACAGCCCGCACCAGCTGGCCACGCCGGGGCCGGCCAGGTAGGCCCAGAAGTTGTTGACGCCCGCGCGACGCATGGCGTAGGCCGCGCCCATGGCGCCGGCGACAACGGCGAGGAACGCCGGCTCCACCGGATGCGCCGGGTTCGGGTAGAAGATGGCGATGATGGCCAGGCCCAGGCCGTCGTCGGCAACCGCGAGCAGGAGCAAAAAGCTGACCGCGGGGTGGCCGGAGCCAAACGCCAGGCGAGCGACCAGCCAGGCCAGGGCGATGTCGGTGGCCGTGGGGACGCCCCAGCCGCCGGCGATGGATTGGTCGCCGGTGAACCAGCACCACGCCAGGTAGACGCCGACCGGGCCGAACACCCCACCCAGGGTGCCCATCAGCGGATTGATGGCTTTTTTCGGGGGGTTGAGATCGCCGCCCGGCAGGCACGCCTCGGTGATCTCCTTGGCGGCGATGCCGAAGAACAGCGCCATGAAGATGTCGTTGACCAGAAAATGCAGGTTGTAGTGGCTGTCGTGGCCGAGCGGAGACCAGTGCACGAAGGCCTCGTAGCTTTCGTGACCGAAGTTGGCCCACGCCACCGCGGCGAACACGCCGGCTAGCAGAGGGATCGAGAATTCTTGCAGTGTTTGGATGTGTCGTCGCATTGGGGCACCTGTGGGCTTCCCGACGCGGATCGGACGGTCGCGGCGAATGTTTACGCCCGGGTCGGCCGCAAAGGGCCCGTTGCGCGAAAAAGCTGCTTGAGCCGGGGCGCCCTTCGCTGTAAGCACGCAGGTTCATGGAGCTCACGGGCAAGCAAAAGCGCTACCTTCGCGGCCTCGGTCACGGCCTGTCGCCGCTGGTGCAGGTCGGCAAGGAGGGGCTGAGCGACGAGCTCGTTGGCGCTCTCGACCAGGCGCTGCTCGATCACGAGCTGGTGAAGGTGCGCATCGGCAATAATGCCTTCGTCGAGAAGGCCGAGGCCGGCGCCGAGCTGGCCGGCCGGACCGGCGCAGCTCTTGCGCAGGTGCTCGGCCACACGCTGCTTTTGTACCGGCCGCACCCGGACGATCCCACGATCCAACTGCCCTAGCAGCGTTCCGTGTAAGGCCCCCGGTGCCGCGCCAGCGGCGCGGTCGGGCTGCTAGACTCGCTTCCGGGTGGGGTTGTGACCCGGTTCAAGTTCAGCAGACGCATCGGCAGTGGCGGAATGGCCGACGTCTTTCTGGCGCTGCAAGAAGGCCTTGGTGGCTTCGAAAAGCTCGTTGTCGTCAAGCGCATCTACCCCCACCTGTGCCGCGACCACACCTTCGTCCGGATGTTTCTCGACGAGGCGCGGGTCGCGGCGTCGATTCGCCACCCCAACGTGGTGGAGATTCTCGACATCAAGCGCGACGACGAGGGCTTCTTCATCGTCATGGAGTACCTGTCGGGCGAGACGGTCGACTGGCTCGTGGACGAACTCGACGCGACCGGCAGGCTGATGCCGTGGCCGATCGCCCTGGCCATCGCGGCAGACATTGCCCAGGGCCTGGACTCGGCCCACACCGCCACCGACGAACACGGTCGGCCGCGCAACATCGTGCACCGCGACGTGACGCCGTCGAACCTGCTGGTGACGTACAGCGGTACCAGCAAGATTCTCGACTTTGGCGTAGCGACTTTCGGCGCCAGCAACGAAGAAGAGGGCACCATGGCCGGCAAGCTTGGCTACATGGCGCCCGAGCAGACTCGCGGCGGGACGGTCGATCCGCGCACCGACATCTTTCAGCTTGGTCTGGTGCTCTACGAGATGCTCACCGGCATTCGCATGTACGGCGACGCCAGCGACATGGCCAGCATGCGCGAGATGCTGGAAACGCCGGTGCCACCGCCGAGCGCTCACCGCGCGGACCTGCCGGCCGGCGTCGACGACCTGGTGGCGCGGTGCGTGGCTATCGCGCCCGAGAAGCGCTGGAGCTCGGCGGCGGCGCTGCGCGACGACATTCGGCGCATTGCCGGCGAGTCCGGCCAGCGCATTGGTCACCTCGAAGTCGGCCAGTGGATGAGCGACGCGTTCGCCGACCGCGAGGCCGAGCGCGCATCGCTGGAGCGGGCGGCTCTGCGCGAGATGCGGCAATCGAGCACCGGCGACCTGCCGGCGATGTTCGACGCCGCGCGGGCCGGTACGGCGGACACGCAGGTCGCCGGCCGGGGCGATTCGTCCCCGAGCGGTCGGCGCGTGACGTCGCCGACGGTGCGCCACGCGGTGGGGGCGGCTTCGTCGACGGCGCCTCGTCGCGGCGGAGCGCGCCGTCGCAGCTGGATGCGCGCCCTGGCGGCGAGCGCGATCGCCACGACCGCGGTGGTCGCGTGGCTGCTCTTTGGCCGGGCGGGCCCGGAGGTGTCGGAGGCTCCGGGCCTCGACGAACCGCTGGCCACCGCCAGCGTGGCGGCGCCGGCCGCGGCCGCCGACGACGGGACGTCGACCGTCGAATCGGCGCCCGAGGAAGCCACGCAGACGGAACCCGAGGACGACGGTGCGCCGACGGTCGAGTCGGACGGGCTTTCGCCGGACCGCGGCGCGGACACCGGGGATGGGGCAGCGTTCGCGGTGGACCTCGAGGTCGTGCCCGGTGACGCCCAGGTGTTCCTCGATGGAGTGTTGGTCGGGACCGGCCGCTATGAAGGCGTGCTCGCCATGGATGGCTCGACCCATCGACTGCGGGTCGAGGCGCGCGGGTTCGAACCCCGAGAACTGGTGTTTCGCGACACTGCGCCGCAAAAGCGCCTTCGCCTGCGGCGCCTGCGGCGGCGCGCGCGGTCCAAGCCGGTAAACGGCGGCGAACGACCCGATCGGGCGCGGACCGACAACCGCGATCCCTGGGCGCGCTGACGGTCGCGCGACGCGGCCCCCTTTGGGTAGGATGTGGGGGTGGGCACCCGGGCGCTGATCGGCTGCGTCACCGCGTTGCTGATGTTTCAGCTCGCGGCGCCCCGCCATGCTCGGGCGCAGGAGTCCGAGGCCGCGGTGGCGGCCGCCAAAGAGCTGTTCGCGGCCGGTGATGCGGCATACGCCAGCGGCGACTACGAGCTGGCGGTCGACAAGTTCGAGCAGGCCTATCGACTTAGCGCGCGGCCGCTGTTGCTGTTCAACATCGCCAACGCCCGCGAGCGGCAGGGGGACTACGCCCGGGCGGCCGAGGCGCTGCGCCGATATCTACCCGACGCGCCCGACAAAGAGCGCGACGCGGTGGCCGAGCGCGCGCGGCGGCTGGAAGAACGAGCCGCGGCCGCGGCGGCGACCCGCAGCGAGCTCGCGGAGCTCCGGGCGCGCACGTGTCCGGTGTGCGAACAGCCCGGCGAAGAGCGCTCCGGCACCCTGACGCGCAACCTTTTGTGGGCCGGTGGCGGGGCGGCCGTCGTTACCGGACTGGCGCTGGGCCTGGTGGCGCGCGAAGCGGGCATCGACGCCGAGCGGTCCTGTGTCGACGGGCTCTGCTCCGTCGAGGCCGAGCAGGCCCTCGACCGCGAGCAGAACTTTGCCCTCGCGGCCGACGTGGCGATTGGCGTGGGGCTCGTGGCTGTCGGGGCGGGGGTATATCTGTGGTGGAAGAGGCGCGGCGAACGCGCACCTGACCGCGGCGCCGCGGTGACGCCGCTCGCCGGGCGCGGAATGTGGGGGGCCGGCGTCGTCGGCAGTTTCTAACGTGTTGTCCCGAGAGCTGCACGCGGTGGCGACCTTCGCGCGGCGGACTCGCCCGCTGGTGCTGCTGATGGTGGGCCTGGCCGGCTGTTCGCTCGGAAATACAGACGTGGGCGAATGCGAAAGCACTGCCCAGTGCCGCACCGCGTTTGGCTTTGGTTCGGTCTGCTCGGCCGAAGGGTTTTGCGAGGCGGCGCCCGTCGAGAGCCGCTGCGCCTCCACGTTTCCCCCCGATCTGTTCGACAGCCCGACAGAGCACGCGGACCGCATCGTGTTCGGCAACCTGATGGACCGCAGCCTGGCCACCCACCGCGCCCGTGAGCTGTCGGCTCGGCTCGCGCTCAAGCAGGCCAACGGGGAGGGCGGCATTGCCGGTCGCCCCCTGGGCCTGGTGTTTTGCACGGTCGAAGAAGACCTGGAGTTCGACGAGCTCAGCCGCATGGACGCGGCCGTTTACACCGCTCGCTACCTGGTAAACACGCTCGAGCTGCCGGGCCTCATTGGGCCGGCGTCGTCCGATGACGTGCAGGCGGTGTTTCTCGACCTCGCCGACCGCGACATCGTCATCGTGTCGCCGTCGGCGACGAGCCCCGCGCTCACCCCTCTCGACCCGGAGCAAGTCGACGACGATAATCCGGGCCGGCTTTGGCGCACCGCACCACCCGATTCCTTGCAGGGCGCGGCTATCGCCTTCGACATGCGCGAGCCCGGGGCCGGTCGCGAGGCGGTGGTCGACGAGGTCGCGGTCATTCACGCGGTCGGCGCGTACGGTGAGGCGCTGTCGGCGGTGTTCGCCGAGGAGTTCACGCGCCTGGGCGGCACCGCGACGCTCACCGCGTTCGCCAACGAGAACGAGCGCGACGAGGCCATCGCTACCGCCGCGACCAGCGGCGTCGACGAGGTGCTGTTCGTATCCTCGCAAACCGAGGATTCCATCGACTTCATGAACGCAGCCGCGGTCAACGGCGGCTTCGACGGCAAGCGCATCTTCTTGCCCGACGCGGCCGCAAACTCTGACCTGCTGCAGCGCGCCGACCCGGCCCGATTTCCGGTCGTTCGCGGCACTCGACAGGCGCCGCGCGACCCGGCCGAAGATCTGGTCTACGGGCAGTTCGTGGGGGCCTACGCCGGCGAGTACGGAGAGAACGTCAACCAGTTTTCATTCACCGCGAACGCGTTCGACGCCGCCTGGTTGCTCGCTTACGGCGCGGCGTGGGCGCTGCAGCAGGAGGGCGGGCTCAGCGGGGGCGGAATCGCGCGCGGGCTGCGACGCGTGAGCGCGGGGACGTCGCTCGACGTCGTGCCCAGCAGCTGGCTCCCGGTGCTGGATGAGTTTCGCGAGGGCGTGTCGGTGAACCTCAACGGAGCCTCGGGCGATCTCGACTTCGACCCCGCCACCGAGGAAACGAGCGGGCGCATACAGACCTGGCGCATCGACGACGAGGGCGGCATCACCGGAATCGGCGTCTGGCCGCCGGAGTGACGCCCGGGCCGGTCGCGGTTCGCCCGGCTGCGCCGAAACGCGAAATCGTGCTCGCGCCGGAAGCAGGGCCGTGCCGGAACCGGTAACTTTGGGCGTAGTCCCCCTGGCTGCCGACTCATGACCAGACTGCCCCTCGCCATCGCCGTAGCCTGCCTCGCCGCCTCCGGTTGTTCGCGAGATCGGGGCGAGTCAGCCGCGAGTGCACCTCCCAAGGCCGTCGGGCCCGGGGCCGGGGTCGTGTCGGCCAGCGAGCTAGGGCCGCGGCAGGCCCGGGTGATCCCGGTTTCGTCGAAGTCGCAGGAAGCCATGCGCCGGTTCTCGAAGGGCCGCGAGCTCCAGGAGAACGTGCGCATGGCGGAGGCTGCCGAGGAGTTTCGCGGCGCCATCGAGGCCGACCCCGACTTTGCTCTGGCGTACGCCTATCTGGCGAGCGTCACCGGAGGCGACGACGGGGCACGGGCGGCGAAGAAGGCGGTTGAGCTCTCCGGAGAGCTGCCGGAGGCGGAGCGAGCCCTGGTGCGCGCGCTGGTCGCGGCGCGCACGGGGCGCCGCGACGAGGCCGAGAAGCTCTACCGGGAGGTGGCCGCCCTCAATCCGCGCGACTGGCGCGCCCACAAGCTCGTTGGCGACGCGGCCATGCGCGTTGGCCGGTCCGACGAGGCCATCGAAGCCTACCGCCGCGCCACCGAGCTCAACCCGCGCGCGGCCGAGCCGCACAACAATCTGGCGTACCTGCACGTGGAGCAAGGGCGCCACGCCGACGCTCTGACGGCAGCCCGCCGGTACGTCGAGCTGCGCCCCAGCCAGCCCAATCCGCTCGATAGCCTGGGCGAGATTTATTTGCGCGCGGGCCGGCTCGACGACGCCGAGCGCGCGTTCGAGCGCGCGCTCGAGCTGTCCCCGTCGTGGGCGGTGTCGCACTCGGGCGTGGGCGTCGTGCGCGCCTACCGGGGCGACTGGCCCGGCGCGGTGGAAGCGTTTACGGCCTACGCAAAGGGGGTAGGAGCGGACCTGGACGACGACTGCTGTTCGCCGGGCGGCGGCGAGAAAAACGACGGGCTCACGTACCTCATGTGGGCTCACCTGGGTGCCGGAAACGACGCGGAGGCGTCGGCCCTGGCGCGCCGGATCGGCGCGGCCACGGGACGCGACTTCTATCCAGAGCTGCTCGAGCTCGAGCTGGCGCTGCTCGAGGGCCACGCGCCGAAGGTCCTGAAAAAGGCGCGGCGGCTCACCCGCGCGGCGCGCGGCAGCAAGCAAGAACAGCGGGTCACGAGCCAGGCGCTGGCGGCGCGCGCGTTCGCCGAGGTCCAGCTTGGTCGCGTGGACCGCGCCGAGCGAACGGTGGAACGTCTGGCGAAGCTGCGGCCGGCCGACAAGCCCACCTACGGTGCGCACGATTTTGCGGTCGGCGTCGTGGCCCTGGCCGGTGGCGACCCCGAGCGCGCCCTCGAGCGCCTGGCCAAGCTCGACGCCGGCCCGGTGATGCGCCTGCTGGCCGAGCGCGCTCACGTTCGCGCGCTGCGCGCCCTGGGGCGCGACGCCCGGGCCGACGAGCTTGGGGCGGTGATCGAGGGCCGCCGGCTGCGCGACCCCGCGCACGCCTACGCACTGCAGCGGCTCGCCCGCGACCGCGCCGACACGTCGCTTTAGCCATCGCGGCCGCCGTGTGCGACCGCGGTCTACACGGCGGCACGAGTGTTTTTTTTCGCTCCCGGTCCCCGGTGGCCTGCGCGCGCACAAGTTTTCGCGCGGGCGGCCGAACCGATGCAGTGGAGGAACCCGCGCGTGCACTCAGGACCTTTAGCCCCACAAGCCGACCCGCTCATCGGCGCACAAGTCGCCGGCCATCGGCTCGTTTCGGTGCTCGGGGAAGGCGCCATGGGGCGGGTGTACGAGGCCGAGCACGCGGTCATTGGTCGTCGGGCGGCGGTCAAGTTCATCCACGAGTCGTTCGCCTCGAACGAGGAAATCATCTCTCGCTTCTTTAACGAGGCGCGCTCGGTCAACAGCATTCGGCACCCGAACATCGTCGACGTTACCGACTTCGGCCAGAGCGAGTACGGCTACTACATCGTCATGGAGCTGCTCGAGGGCGAGCCGCTGGACCAGCGCCTGCGGCGGGTCGGCCGTCTCGAGCCCGAAGTGGCCGTGCGCATCGGCGCGCAAGTCGCAGGTGCCCTGGCGGCCGCGCACCATCAGGGCGTGATCCACCGGGACCTCAAGCCCGACAACATCTTTCTGACGAACCACCCGGACTACCCCGACTACGTCAAGGTTCTCGACTTTGGCATCGCCAAGCTCGGCAAGGCCCAGCGGGCGCACCACACCCAGACCGGCATGGTTCTGGGAACGCCGCTGTACATGTCGCCCGAGCAGTGCCTCGGCGATTCGAACCTCGACCACCGCAGTGACGTGTACTCGCTGGGCATGGTCCTCTACGAGATGCTCGCCGGCAAACCGGCCTTCGACTACGAAGCCATCGGCCGCATCATCATGGCCCATGTCAACGAGACGCCGGATCCGCTGGTTGGCAACGTGCCGGACGTGCCCGAGGCTCTAGGCGCCCTGGTTGCGCGCGCTCTCGCCAAGGACCCCGCCGCGCGGCACGAGGACATGCGCAAGATGCGCTCGGCACTGGTGCGGTCGTTGCGAACCCCGGCGCCGCGGTCGTCGCGTCTGGTCCAGGCCCCCGCGGTCGCCAACGATCAGGCGGGGCCGGCTCCCGAGCAGCTGAGTCCGGCCGAACGCGCGGGCGCCGAGAACGTCCGCCTGCAGTTCAACAAGATCATCCTCGAGCGCCTGGCCAACGATCGACTCGTCATTCCGGCCATGCCGGGCGTGGCCATGGAGTGCATCGACTCCATGCGCAACACGGCGATTACCTTTGGCGCCATTGCCCGGGTGCTCGAACAGGATCCGCTGCTGGCACCGCAAGTCATTCGCAAGGCCAACAGCGCCGCGCTGGGGGGCGTCGGCAAGATCGAAACCCTGCGCCACGCGATTTCCCGGCTGGGGTTTGCCCAGCTCCGCACGGTGCTGATCGAACTGTCGGCCCACAAGGTGTTCAAGTCGCGAAACTCCCGGATCCGCAACGCGTTCAAGGGAATCTGGGAGCATTCCTTGGCCGTCGCCGTGCTGTCCCGAGAGGTCGCGAGCCGCGTCGGCGGACTCGATCCCGAGGTCGCCTACCTCGCGGGGCTTCTGCACGACGTCGGCAAGCCCGTCGTCGCGACCATCATGCTCGAGGCCGAGCGCATGCTGGCCGCGGAAAACGCCGAGTGGATGTCGGACCGACTCTGGCTCGAGGTTCTCAATCGCGCTCACCGCGAGGTGGGCACCGCGGTCGCGGAAAAGTGGGAACTGCCGGAGTCGCTGTGTCTTGCCATCGCGGACTCGGGGCAATTTCGCGCCGATGACCAGGTTTCGTTTGCCAACGTCGTGTGTCTGGCCAACGCGATGGCCAAGGCCGAGGGGATGTACGCCGGCAGCTTCGACGCCGACGAGGCTCGGGCGCTGGTGGTCGAGGGCTCGGAGCTGCTTGACCTCGATGTCTCCGAGCTAAGCGACGAGCTGCCGTCGCTGATCGAAAGCGCCAGCTAAACACCGAGCTCGGGACCGACGCCGAGGCCGAGCGCGCTGGCGCTTAGCGGCCGGCGGCAGCGCGAGCGCCGAGTCGACCGGCGCGATAGTCGTCGAAGGCCTCGACGATTTCGTCGGTCGTGGTCATCACGAAGCTGCCGTAGCGAGCGACCGGCTCGCGAATGGGGCGGCCGCCGCACAGCAGCACGTCGGCCGGCTGCTGTCCGGCCTGCAGTTCGACGCCGTCGCCGTCGGCTTCGAGCCGCGCGAGCTGGCCCGCGGTGACGGAGCTTTGCCCACACTGTGCTTCGCCGCCAAACACGTACGCGAAGGAGCTAAAGCCGCGGGGCACGGCGAGTTGCACGGTTTCGTTCGCCGCGACCGTGACGTGCGCGAGGATGAGCGGTGTTTCCGTGCGCACCGGCGCGACCAGCCCCGCGCACTCACCCACGAGAACGCGCACTCTGGAGGCGCCGTCGCCCACTCGGTACGTGGGCAGACCCGCGCTCGGTACCGATCGAAACTGCGGTTGCCTGGCTTTCGCGCGCCGCGGCAGGTTCACCCACAGCGAAAAGCCGTGGATCCGGCCGCCGGTCTCGACCAGCGAGCGGGACGGCTCTTCGGCGTGCACGACGCCGGCTCCGGCATTGAGCCAGTGCAGTCCCCCCGGCGCGAGGGACGCGCAGTTGCCCATCGAATCGCGGTAGTCGAGCTCGCCCGACAGCAGGTAGGTAACCGACTCGAAGCCGCACCGCGGCTGATCGCCGGCTCCGACCGCCTGGCCCGGCTGCCACTCGACCGGACCGATTTCGTCGAGGAGCAAGAAGGGGTCGCAGTCGACGCCGACCTCGTCGACGCACGACAGCGCGCGGCGAACCGGGAACCCATCCCCTTCGAGCGTGCGAGCTGCCGACTCGATCGATGCGACGGATCGGGGATGCACGTCCCCATAGTAAACGATCGCGCGCGAAGTCAAAAGGGAATCGAACGCGGCGTTGCGCGTCGCCGAACGCGCGTCCATGATGCGCGTCGCTGTGAGCGACAATGCGCTTCCCATCGACGACGTGATCGAAGACGTCGTCGCAGCCGTGAGTCGCGGCAATGCGGTGCTCGAAGCGCCACCGGGTGCCGGCAAGACCACGCGCGTTCCGCCGGCGCTGCTGGACTGCATCGAAGGTGAGATCCTCGTAGCGCAGCCGCGTCGGCTCGCGGCCCGCATGGCCGCGCGTCGCGTCGCGGAGCAACTGGGCGAGCGGCTCGGCGAGCGCGTTGGCTACCAGGTGCGGTTCGACGACAAGACCGGACCGAACACGAGGATTCGGTTCGTGACCGCGGGAATTCTCGCGCGGCGACTGGCGAGCGATCCGTCGCTGCGCGGTGTGGGTGCGGTCATCCTCGACGAGTTTCACGAGCGCCATTTGCAAAGCGACATGGCGCTGGCCCTCATTCGGGCCGCCCAGCGACAAAATCGGCGCGATTTACGGTTGTTGGCGATGTCGGCAACCCTCGATGCCGAGCCCGTTGCGCGGTTTCTGAACGACTGTCCGCGCATTGCCTCCGAGGGCCGGCGTTTCCCGGTCGCCGTCGACTTCGCGGCGCAACCGGACGACCGGCCGCTCGCGGGTCGAGTCGCCACCGCGTTGCGGCAGCTCGACCGAGACGGACTCGATGGCGACGTGCTCGTGTTCTTGCCCGGCATGGGGGAGATTCGCCGCACCGAGTCGGCGTGCGCCGAGCTGGTGGCGCGACTGGACATGATGAGCGTCGTGCTGCACGGCGACCTGCCGCCCGACGAGCAGGATCGGGCGGTGCGACCGCAGAGTCGCCGCCGCCTGATCCTGTCGACCAACGTCGCGGAGACGTCGGTCACCATTGCCGGGGTCGTGGCCGTCATCGATAGCGGCGTGGCCAACGTGGCGAGCCACTCACCCTGGTCGGGCCTGCCGACGTTGCGAGTGCGGCCCGTGTCGAAAGCGTCGGCCGAGCAGCGGGCGGGGCGCGCGGGACGTACACGGCCCGGGCGCTGTGTGCGTTTGTTCACGCGGCACGACTATGAAGCCCGTCCCGACAACGAGACACCGGCGATCGCGCGCGAAGATCTGGCCGAGCTCGCGCTGCAGGTTTGCGCCGCTGGCGCCAGCGGTCTCGACGCACTCGATTGGTTGGATGCCCCGCCGCATGCGGCGGCCGAGGCGGCGCACACGCTGCTCACGAGGTTGGGGGCTGTTGCCCACGGTCGCTTGACTGACATCGGTCGCGCCATGGTCGGCGTGCCGGCGCACCCGCGCCTGGCGCGGGTTGTCGTCGAAGGAGCCGCCCTCGGCGTTGCCCGCGAAGCATCGCTTTGCGCCGCCATGCTGTCCGAGCGAGACGTGCGCGAGCGAGACGACCGCGGAACGGCCGAGGCGGACGAACTCGTCGACCGGCTCGGCCGGCTCGCGCGCCGCAAGTTCGACAGTGGGGCGGCCCGCTCGGCCGGCCTGCTCGCGCGACCGGCGCGATCCATCGATCGGGTGGCGCGCCAGCTCGCTCGAGCCGCCGGGCGACCGGGACCGCGGCCCGATGACCCCGACGAAGCGTTTGCCCGCGCCGTCGTCGCCGGGTTTCCCGACCGGGTCGGCAAGCGCCGGCGCAGCGGCGAGCGCGAGCTGGTTCTCAGCGGGGGCGGCGCTGTGCAGCTCTCGGATGCGCACGTCGGCGGCGACGCCGACCTGTTCGCGGTACCGGGGGCCGAGGAGGTTCGCGGTCGCCGGGTGGCGCGGGTGGTGTGCGCCATCGAGCCGGAGCTGCTCATCGATGTCGCCGCCGACGCGCTGACCGAAGAAACGGACGTCGAATACCGAGCCGACGACGACCGGGTCTGGATCACATCGCGGCTGCGCTACGACGGCGTGACCCTCGACGAGACCCGGCGGCCGCCCAACGCAGAGGAACTCGAGGCCGTGGCGAGCGCTCTGGTGGCTGCCGCCGCGGCGACGCCGGGCGGCGTGCGGGGGCTGTTCGACGCCGACATGCTCGGCAACTGGGAAAACCGACTCGACACGTTGGCCGAGCACCGACCGGAGCTGGGGCTGTCGGCGCCGGATGACGACGAGCTCACGCGCGCGGCCGGGGAAGCCGCCTACGGGCTCAAGACCCTGGGCGAGCTGCGCAAAACCGATTGGGAGCAGGTGCTCGTGCAGAGGCTCGATGCCGAGGCCCGCCGAGCGCTCGAGCGGTTGGCGCCGGTCCGCGTCGAATTGCTCTCGGGGCGCTCGGTGCGAGTGCATTACGAACGCGACCGACCGCCGTGGATCGAGTCTCGCCTGCAGGACTTCTTCGGCATGGCCCAGACGCCGACGGTGGCCGGTGGCGCGGTGCCCCTGGTCGTTCACCTGCTCGCACCAAACCAGCGCGCCGTCCAGGTGACGACGGATCTGGCCGGCTTCTGGGAGCGCCACTATCCGACCCTCAAAAAACAGCTCGAGCGCCGCTATCCCAAGCACGCCTGGCCCGACGACCCAACCGTCGCCCAGCCGGGCATGCGCCGCCGCAAGAAGCGGTGAAAGCCGGCCGCTAGTGACCTGGAACCGGTGTTGTTGGGAAATGTCCGCGTCCCATCCGCGTGATGGCGAGGCGCGAGGAGGGAGTTTGGTGGGCCCAAGTGACCGAAGAGCAACGACGCTAGCGCGTGGAGGGGCCCGGAGAGTTATCCGACGAATACCTGTTCCAGGTCACTAGCGTTTCGGCTTGCCGGGGCGCGGGGTGTCGATGATTTCGCCGACGGTGGCGTACTTGGTGCCGCCGAGACGCGACAGCGGCCGCAGCCTGGTCGGATCGACGGCGGATTCCTCGGCCACCCAGATGTCGTCGTCGATGTGAAAGCGCACGACCTCGGCGACCACCAGTCCGTACTGCTGGGCGTTGCCCAGCTGGACGACTCGGTCGAGCTTGCACTCGAACTGAACCGGGCACTGGGCGATGCGCGGCGGCGCAACCAGGTCAGACTCGACAGTAGTAAGTCCGAGGGCGTCGATTTCGGACTCGTCCGGCGCGTACTCGGCCGAGCTGTCGTTGACGGCTTCGACCATCGACTCGGTTGCGATATTGATGACGAGCTCGCGGGTCTCCTCGATGTTCGCCAGTGTGTCCTTGGGGACTTGCTTGCCGTCCCAGGTCCGTTTGCCGATGGCGATCGTGACGAGCGGCGGGTTCGAGCCGACCACGTTGAAGTACGAGAAGGGCGCCAGGTTCGTTACACCGGACGCGCTGCGCGTCGACACGAACGCGATGGGGCGCGGGCACACCGTGGAGATGAGGACTCGGTAGAGCTCGCGCCCGGAAGTTTCGCTGGGGTCGATGATCATGGCGCGCCAAGACTACTGCACTCGCGGCCGGCGTGAGATACTCAGAGCATGCCGGGGGATTCGGGGGGCCTGCTCGGGCGCCTCGCCGTTCACTACAAGCTCATCAACATGAACCAGCTATCCGAGGCGGTAGCGGTTCAGAGCCACGAGCCGCACCGCAAAATCGGAGAAATCCTGATTGAGCGCGGCATGATCACCGAAGAGCAGCTGCAGAAGCTGCTCAAGGTGCAAAAGCAGTATCTCGAAAAGACGCGGGGCCAGCAGCAGGCGCGCCGGCCCAAGACCGTCGACGAGGTCAAGGCACCGCCGTCGTCCCCGGGCGTCGCCCAGGTGTCGTTCAATTCGGGCGCAGGCGCGGCCCGGGGTGGGGGTGGTCTGTCGCCCGCGTCCGGCGCCAGCCGGGCGCAGCCCGCGTCGGCCGCGTCCGGTGTTAGCCCGGCGCGGCCCGCGCCGGCGGCTCCCGCCGCGCCCGCGGCTCGGACGGCACCGGCCGCGTCCGCCGTCCCGTCGCAAGTCGAAGACGTGACCTCGGCCGCCTTTCGCGTGGCGGCGTCGCGGCCGCCGGCTCTGTCGCCCCGGGAAGAAGGGCTGAGTCTCGGCGGCGACGACGACGGGCTCGAGCTCGAGCTCTCGGACGGGCCTCCGTCCGCGGCTGCCCCGGCGGTGAACACCAACGACGGGTCGGCTCTGGCCGCCATCGACCCGTCGATGCGCATGCTGGATGCCGATGCCATCGCCGGTGCCGACGACGGCCCCGCGCCCGAGCTCGGTTCTGCCGCGCCCGTGGCCGACGCTCGCGCCTCGGGGTTGGCGGCCGCTGGCCTGGTCGACGCGCCGCGGCGAGACGAGAAGGTCGGCCTCGCGGCTGCGCAGGTTTCCGCGCCCGCGGCAGCGCAGCCAGCGCCCGCCGCCGCTGCGCCGACTGCCGCCGCGCCCGCCGCCATGGCTGCGCCCGCCGCGGCCGCGCCCGCTGCTGCCGCTGCGCCCGTGGCGGCACCGGCTGCGCAGGCGGCGCCCGCTGCCGTGGCCGCGCCGGCCCCGCAGGCCGCGCCGCAGGCCGTCGCACCGGCGACCGCCGCGCCGGCCGAAGTCGCCGAGCGGCCGTCGCAGTCGCGCCCGCCGCCCGATCCGCGCGCTATCAAATGGCTCAATGGCGTGCTTGGCCAGGCCGCGCAGACCAAGGCCAGCGACGTTCACGTGCACGCGGGCGCGACCATCAAGCTGCGGCGCTTTACCCGGCTCGTCGAGTTCACCGACCAACCGCTGCCGCCGCCCCAGGCCGAGGCCGTGCTCACGGCCGTGCTCGACGACTGGCAGTACGACCGCCTGCACGAGGCGGGCGAGGTCGACCTGGCGTACTCGGTCGACGGCGTCGGGCGCTTTCGCGCCAACGTGTATCGCCAGCACCGGGGGCTCAACGGGGTGTTCCACTACATTCCGCCCACACCGCCGACTCTCGAGGAGCTCGGGCTCCCGGGCGCTCTCGCAAAGGTCACCAACTTTCACCAGGGACTGGTGCTGGTCACAGGTCCCGCTGGCTGCGGCAAGTCGTCGACCCTGGCGGCGCTGGTCAACATCATCAACGAAGAGCGCACCGATCACGTCCTCACCATCGAGGACCCGATCGAGTACATCCATCCGGCCAAGCGCTGCGTCGTCAACCAGCGGCAGGTGATGCGCCACACCGAGTCGTTTGCCCGCGCGCTGCGAGCCGCGTTGCGCGAGGATCCGGACGTCATCTGCATTGGCGAGCTGCGCGACCTCGAGACCATTTCGCTGGCGCTGTCGGCGGCCGAGACCGGCCACCTCGTCATTGGCACTCTTCACACCAACAGCTCCATCCGCACGATCAACCGGCTGATCGGCGTGTATCCGCCCAATCAGCAATCGCAGATTCGCACCATGTTGTCCGAGTCGCTGCGGGCCGTCATTTCGCAGCGGCTGCTGCCGACCACCGACGAGGCCGACGTGGTGCTGGCGCTCGAAATCCTCTACGGCACGAAGGCGGTCGGCAACCTGATTCGCGAAAACCGCACCTTCCAGCTCCACTCGGTACTGCAGACCGGCGCCAGCCAGGGCATGTGCCTGCTCGACATCTCGCTTCACAGGCTGATCAAGGAAGGCAAGATCAGCAAAGAGACCGCCATCGCCAACAGCGACAACCCGCGGCAGTTCCGCTAACCGAGGTTCCGGGCATGCCACGAATCGACGAGCTACTCCGCTACCTCAAAGACAACAAGGGCTCCGACCTCCACCTGGCGGCGGGGCTGTCGCCGCGGGCCCGCGTCTCCGGCGCCGTGCAGGAGATCGACGGTTGGCCGGTGCTCGACGACGCGCAGCTGCGGCAGCTGCTCCAGGAAATCGCCGAGCCGGCCAAGTGGCAGTCGTACCTCGACGAAAACGATCTCGACTTCGCGTACGGCCTCGAGGGCGTCGCCCGTTTCCGCGCCAACTACTTCGTCCAGGAAAACGGCGCCGGCGCGGTGTTTCGAATCATTCCCGAGGAGATTCTCTCGCTCGAGACGCTCAAGGCGCCGGACATCGTGGCCAGCTTTGCCAACTACAGCCAGGGCCTCATTCTCGTCACCGGCCCCACCGGCTCCGGTAAGTCGACCACGCTAGCGGCCATCATCGACCGCATCAACTCCAGCCAGGCCAAGCACATCATCACGATCGAAGACCCGATCGAGTTCGTGCACCCGAACAAGAAGTCAGTGTTGTCGCAACGCGAGGTCGGCGCTCACACCAACGGGTTCGGGCCGGCGCTCAAGGCCGCCATTCGCCAGAACCCCGACGTCATTCTCGTGGGCGAGATGCGCGACCAGGAAACCATTGGCCTGGCCATCACCGCGGCCGAGATGGGCGTGCTGGTTTTCGGCACGCTGCACACCAACAGCGCCACCAAGACCATCGACCGGCTGATCGACGCGTTTCCCGCGGACGAGCAGGACCAGGTTCGCCTGTCGCTGTCCGAGTCGCTCACCGGGGTCATCTCGCAGCTGCTTCTGCGCACGGCCGACGGCAAGGGCCGCTGCGCCGTGCACGAGATTCTGATCCGCAACACCGCGTTGCCGAACATGATCCGCGAAGGCAATACCGTTCAGCTCACCAACCTGATCCAGAACGGCAAGGCCGAGGGCATGCAAACCATGGACGACGCGCTGATGCAGATGATCGAGTCCGGTCGCATCACGCCGCACGATGCGTACATGAAGGCCAAAGACAAGCAGCGCTTTGAACCGCTGCTGCCGGCCGACGCGTAGTCTGGTTACGGCGCCAGCAGGCGCTTCTTTTGCACCTTGCCCATGGCGTTACGGGGCAGGGCGTCGACGAAGCGGATTTCCCTGGGGCGCTTGTGCGGCGACAGGTCGCCGGCAACCCGGTCGATCAGCGCATCGGCGGCGGGGGCCGTGCCCGGGCGAGCGACGACGAAGGCGACGATGCGTTCGCCCAGGTCGTCGTCGGGCACACCGACAACGGCGACCTCGGCCACGCCGTCGGCTTCGAGCAGGCACGACTCGATTTCACCGGCGCCGACCTTGTAGCCGCCGGTCTTGATGAGGTCGGTGGCGCGGCGACCGACGATGCGAACGCTGCCGTCGGCGGACCGCGTGGCCAGGTCGCCGGTGTAGAACCAGCCCTGGTCATCGCGCGCCGCGGCGGTTGCTTCGGGCCGGTTGAGATAGCCGCGAAACACGCTGGCGCCCCGCACCGCGACTTCGCCAATGGTGGTGTCGTCGCTCTGGGCGGCGGCGTCGAGCGGGCGCCGCTGGTCGTCGACGAGGCGCAGCTCGACGCCGTCGACCGGCGGCCCGACGTACCCGGGGCGGGGCGGCCCCGAGGTGCGCACCGCGCAGTTGATGAGCGTCTCGGTGAGCCCGTAGCGTTCGTAGACGCCGCGCCCCGTGATGGCTTCGATGCGCCGATGGTCGCGAACCGGAAGGCCGGCCGATCCCGAAATGAGCAGCCGGGCGCCGCCCAGGTCGCGGGCGATGTCGGCGCTCGCCTCGGCGGCGTCGGCCAACCGGTGGTACATGGTCGGCACGGCAAACAAGATGGTGTCGCCGCCCGCCACGGCGCGAGCCGTCGCCGCGGGGTCGAAGCGACCGAGCCAGTGCAGGCAGCCGCCGGCGCGCAAGCTGCCAAAAAGGCCAAGGACCAGGCCGTGGACGTGGAACAGGGGCAGCGCGTGAACCACGGTGTCGCGCTCGGTCCAGCGCCAGGCGGCGGCGAGTCCGTCGAGGTTGGCCGCCGCGTTGGCCGCGGTAATGACAGCCCCCTTGGGCGCGCCGGTCGTGCCCGACGTGTAGAGCACGAGCAGGGCCTGGTCGTCGGCGTCGCGCGCCGGCAGCGTCGCGGTGGTCGCTTCGGTATCAACGCGAGCGAGCAACGCAGACGCCGGCGCCGCGGCGTTGGCGCGCTCGGCGTCGCCGACCACGTGACTCACCTGGGCGTCGCCGAGGATGTGCTCGAGCTCGCGCGCGCCCAGTTTGGGGTTGAGCGGCACCGTGGTTACCCCGGCCATGGCGTTGCCAACCAGAGCCACGGCCGTGGCCAGGCTCGGATCTGTCCAGACGCCGACGCGAGCTCCCGGGCCTATCCCCGCGGAGGCCAGGGTCGCTGCGTGGTTGGCGCACGCGGCCGCGAGCTCGCCGTAGGTGAGCTCGCCGTGGGTGAGCTCGCCGTGGGTGAGCTCTTCGGGGTCGCCGGTGGCGACCCGCAAGGCCGGGCGGTGGTTGGCTTCGGTGGCGGCGGCGGACAGGGCGGGAAACAGCTCGGCCATCGGGGCCGAGCCTACCCGCTCACGCGCAGCCGGTCAGGCCGACCGACGGGCTACCAGTCCCGCGACCGCCGGCGCCGGGTGCGCCGGGTGATGCTGGCTACGGGGTGAGGCGCTCGAGTCGGGCGGTCGCATGTCTCGCGATCCTCAGACCCACTGCTGCTCCCATCAACGCTCCCAGCTCGATGAGATCCTTCGCCGCGGCTACCGCATAACGAACCATGTTGGCGTTCCTCTCGTCCCATTTTCCCCCACCGTAGCCGAACCGCATTTCGGCTGAGTTTTCCTGTCGTAAACGCGCGGTAAACAGTCCGCAATTCCCCCGCGTCGCGCGTCGAACAAGGTCGACGAAGTGTATCGTTCTTCGCTAGTTATGGCGCCGCCGCGCCGGCCCCGTGGGCAAGTTGCTGCGAGATCCCGTGTCGAACGACGCCTCGAGTCGGATCGAAATCACGTGTCGCATGCGCAGCAGCCACTCGTGGATGTCGGCCATCGCGAGCTGAGCGCCGCGCAGGTCGCCCGCCTTGATCGCCTCCGCGAGCCGATCGCCGAGTTCGGCCACCGAGCTCGAGAGCTCGTCCGCGAACGGATAGCGAACGATGGCGTAGAGCGCCCGCAGAACCCGCAGGGCTTCGGCCGGAGTGGGGCGGCGACGACTCACGCCCCGACTATAGATGTCGGGGCTGATGGTTTGTTCAGGTATCTAGTAACGAACGAGGAGGGTCATGCCGCTCGGGTTGCCCGCGACGGACGGGAGTAGCAACCACTCCGGACCGGAGCTCGCCGTTTTGCTCGAGGGCATGATGCCGCGCTTGTAGTTTTCGTGGGCGTCTACCGCGCCGAAGGGCGTCGTCTGAAACCGGATCTCGCTGACGATTAGGCCCGACGCCGTGGCGATGATCGCGTCTGTGGCCTGGTCGTTGGCCAGCAAGAAGATGCCGACGCCGAAGTTGAGAAACAGCGACCCGATGCGGGGCACGAACAGCGCCACCTGCTTGCGCTCGGCGCGGGACGCGTTTTCCAGGGCGCGCTCGGCAGCGGCCAGCGCCCGGCAGCTCTTGTCTTTGAGCTCGAGCTCGGGAATGCGCAGCGGCACGACGACCTGGTTGAGTGCGGCGATGCCGGTGCGGACCGCGTTGCCTCCGAAGGTGCGCTGGTTCTCGGTGTCGTCGGTGATCAGCGCGACGGAGCCCTGGCCGACGGCGAGGGCGCCAAAGCCCAGTCCCCAGCCCCAGTTCCACCAGCTCGCCTTGCGCTGTTCGCGCTTGAGCACGCCCTCGATGTACTCGAGCCTTTCGGGCACCTCGCTTAGCTCGACCGGCCCGTCGGCGTGCGGTGTGCGGCACGTCTGCGCCCGGGCGGCGCCGGCCTGCGAGATGAGCGCGGCGGCGACCGCGGCGACAACTACCCTCCCAACTGTTGTCTTCACGCGGCGGACCATAGCCCAAGCGATGCGCCGCTGACTCGCTCGCGAGCCGCAAGCTTCTGGCAGTTTCTCTTTCCGCGCGCGGCCGGCATCGATTCGCGAGTGGCCGAGACGCTCGCGGCAGAGCCGATGGTTGTCTTTGGCGCGCTGCGCAACGAAGAGCGAGCGGGCGCCTGGAGCCGCCGCTGAGCTAGCTCGCGCCGCGCGACCGAGCCGCTGCGGCGAGAGGCTCGAGCTGTTCCGCGCCGAGGCGAAAGACCTCGCGGCAGTAGTCGCACGTCACTTCGGCCCCGCCGTCTTCGTCGATCATTTGTTCGAGATCGGCGGCCGGCAGCGACGACAGCGCCGCCAGGACCCGTTTGGCCGAGCATCGGCACCGGAACTCGACCGGGCCGCGACTGAGCACCCGCAGGTCGGCCCCGGCGTCGCCGAGCAGATGGCGGGCCAGCGCCTCTGCGTCGGTAGCGCAATCAGTGGCCGACGCGAGCGCCGCGAAAAGAGCGCCCTGCCGCAGGCGTTCGCTCACCTCGCGCACGAAGGGCGCCGCCTCTTCGCCGGGCAGGCATTGCACCAGCAGGCCGCCCGCCGCGGCGATCTTTGTGTCGTCGCCGATGGCCGCGTCGCATCCCAGCGCGCTCTCGATCTGCTCGCTGGTGCGCAGATAGTGCTCGACGTCGGCGTCGATCTCGCCCGAGACGATGGGCGACTGGCCGGAGAACCGCTGGCGCAGGCCGAGGTCGCGCAGCGTTCGCACCACTCCCTGGGAGCCGATTCCGGGCGCGAGTCGGGCGGACTCGCCGGGCCCTGCGGGTACCAGCACTTCGGGGTGCCGGGCATAGGCGCGCACGGTGCCGTCGCCGCGAGCGTCCGCGCTCACCTCGCCCAGCGGTCCGTCGCCGGCGATGCTGAGCGTGAACTGCTCGGCGCCCTTGGTCATGGTGGCGAGCAGCAAGCCGGTGGTGGCGGCGCGCGACAGGGCGACCTGAGCACCGGCCACGCACCGGTGGCGCCGGGCCGCCTCCTGGGAAAGCGCGGTCGAGATGACCGCGACGACGCGAACGTCAGGGTCGTCGATGACGCAGCGCACAATCTGGTCGGCCATGGCTGTCATTGTCTCGCGGCAGTGGCTGGCGGTGTTGCGGCTTCTCGAAGGCGCGCCAGCAAGACGTCGATCGCGACGTGGTTGTCGCCGCCCTCGGGAACGATGATGTCGGCCCAGCGCTTGCTCGGTTCGACGAACTGCAGGTGCATGGGGCGCACGGTTCGGTAGTACTGGTCGCGGACCGATTGGAACGAGCGCCCGCGCTGTTCGAGGTCGCGCCGGATGCGCCGCATCAGGCGAATGTCCGCGTCGGTATCGACGAAGATCTTGATGTCGTACAGGTCGCGAACGTCGGGCGCTACCAGCGCCATGATGCCCTCCACGATGACCACCGGGGCTGGCGTGATGCGGTGCGTCGTATCGCGGCGCAGGTGGCTGTGGAAATCGTACAAGGGCGCCTCGATGGCGCGGCCGGCGCGAAGTGCGCGCAGGTGCTCGAGCAGAAGCTCGGTTTCGAGGGCGTCGGGGTGGTCGTAGTTGATGCGGGCGCGTTCCTCGGCCGATAAGTCCCGACGATCGCGGTAGTACGCGTCGTACTCGACCGTGGCGCACTGGGTATCGAGAGCGGCCGCGATTTTCGCGGCTACAGTGCTCTTGCCCGAGCCGGTCCCGCCGGCGACACCGACGAACAGCCTGGGCGCGTCGCGCGGAGCCTCTGTCATGGCGGGAGCACATACCACGGCTATTCGGCTCGCAAGAGGTCCATTGATGAGGGTGGGACAATCGATTACAGTCGCGGCGTGGTGATGCACAAGCAGCCGAAAGAAGTCAGGCCGGAGCACCCGTCGTTTCCGGCGATGTTGTTCTCCCGCGTTGCCGCGACGCCGGATACCGAGGCCTTCCGGTTTCCCGACGCCAGCGAGAATTGGCGTTCGCTCACCTGGGCGGACGTGGGCGAGCGGGCTCGGGCAGTCGCCGGCGGCTTGTTGTCCCTCGGCATCGAGGTCGAGCAGCGCGTTGGCGTGCTGTCGTCGACGCGGCTCGAGTGGATTCTCGCCGACTTCGGCAGCATGGCCGCCGGCGCGGCAACCACAACGGTGTATCCGTCGAGCACGCCGCCGGAGTGCCAGTACATCCTGTCGGACTCGGACACCCAGATCGTCTTCGCCGAGGACGACTCCCAGGTCGCCAAGCTGCGCGAGGTGCGCGACCAGCTGCCGTCGTTGCGCCGCGTCATCGTGATCGACGGCCAGGGCGACGGCGACTGGGTCACCACCCTCGACGAGCTCATGGCCGCCGGCAAAGAGTGGAACGAAGCCAATCCGGGCGCGGTGGACGAGCGGGTCGAGAGCCTTCGGCCGGAGCACCTGGCCACTCTCATCTACACGTCCGGCACCACCGGGCAGCCCAAGGGCGTTCGGCTTCTGCATCGCTGCTGGTTGTACGAAGCGACGGCCATGATGCGCAGCGGCCTGATTCGGGCCGACGACGTCCAGTACCTGTGGCTGCCGCTGTCGCACTCGTTCGGCAAGGTGCTGCTGGCCGGTCAGCTGGCCGCCGGGTTCGCCACCGCCGTGGACGGGCGCATTCCCAAGCTCGTTGAAAACCTGGCCGTCGTGCGGCCGACCTTCATGGCGGCGGCGCCGCGCATCTTTGAGAAGGTCTATAACAAGGTCGTGTCCGGCGCCCGCGACGCCGGCGGCCTGAAGCTCAAGATCTTCACCTGGGCGGTCAAAGTCGGGCGCCAGGTGTCCCAGCTGCGCCAGCGCGGCGAAGAGCCCACCGGCATGCTGGCGCTCAAGTACCGCATCGCCGATCGCCTGGTGTTCAGCAAGCTGCAGGCGACCTTCGGCGGTCGCATCCGCTACTTCATCTCCGGCAGCGCGCCGCTGTCCAAAGACATTGCCGAGTTCTTTCACGCCGCCGGCATCCTCATTCTCGAGGGCTACGGCCTCACCGAGACCAGCGCCGCGACGTTCTGCAACCGGGCCGAGAACTACGCGTTCGGCACCGTGGGACTGCCCCTCGACGGCACCGACTTTCGCCTGGCCGAGGAAGACGGCGAAATCCTCATTCGCGGCGACGGCGTGATGGACGGCTACCACAACAAGCCCGAGGCCACGGCCGAAGTCCTGTCCGACGACGGCTGGCTGCGCACTGGCGACATCGGCGAGGTCGACTCCAAGGGCCGCCTCAAGATCACCGACCGCAAAAAGGACCTCATCAAGACGTCCGGCGGCAAATACGTCGCGCCGCAGCTGCTCGAGGGCCGCTTCAAGGCGGTGTTCCCGCTGGTCAGCCAGATCGTGGTGCACGGCGACAAGCGCAACTTCTGCACGGCCATCATTACCCTCGACGAGGAGCGCCTCGCCGATTGGGCGGCCGGCCGCGAGATCGCCGGCAAGAGCTACCGGGAGCTCACCGAGCTGCCCGAGGTGCTCGCCGAGGTGCAGGCCGCCGTGGACGAGATGAACAAGGGCCTCGCCAGCTACGAGACCATCAAGAAGTTCATCGTGCTGCCGCGCGACCTGTCCATCGAAGAAGGCGAGCTCACGCCCAGCCTGAAGGTCAAGCGCAAGGCGGTCGAAAAGAAGTACATGGACCAGCTCGACGCCCTGTACGAAGGCGCCTTGGTCTAGGGGCACGCTCGTGGGACCTTCCCGGCGGCCGCGCGGTGCCTGGCCGCCGCGCGGGCCGTCCCGGAACTCATCGCGATGACGACCTGGTTGGTCACCGGCGCCAACCGCGGCATTGGGCTCGAGCTGGCTCGCCAGCTCGCCGAGCGCGGTCTCGACTTGATCGCGGCCTGCCGAGCCCCGGAGCGCGCCGCCGAGCTCGCGGAGCTTACCGGGAGCCAGCCGGAGCGACTTGACGTCGCCGATGCCGACAGCGTGCGCGCGTTTGCCGCGCGTTTGCGAGGCCGCCCCGTCGATGTGCTGGTGAACAACGCGGGGATTGGCGGCCCGCGCCCCGGGCTCGAAGAGCTCGACTTCGAGGCGATGACCCGTGCGTTTCAGGTCAACGCTCTGGGGGCGTTGCGGGTCGTGCAGGCGGTGCTTCCGGGCCTGCGGCTCGGCGGCGACAAGCTCGTGGTCAACGTGTCGAGCGCGCTCGCCAGCATCGAGGGCAACACCGCTGGCGGCGCCTATGGCTATCGAGCGAGTAAGGCCGCGCTCAACATGCTCACGAGAAGTCTTGCCGCAGAGCTGGGGCCGGAGGGCTTTCGCTGCCTCGCGATGTCCCCCGGGTGGGTTCGCACCGACATGGGCGGCGGCGCGGCTCCCCTGAGCGTGCAGCAAAGCGTCGGCGCCATGCTGGCGGCGCTTGATCGGCTGCCGGCTTCTGCCAACGGAGCGTTCGTGGACCAGGACGGGCGCTCACTGCCGTGGTAACCCGCGGTCGGTCCGCGAGGGGCGGCTCGTTTGTCGCCCCTCGCGCCGTCTCCGAGCCTCGCTACATGCGCTGCACGGACCAAAAGCCCGCGCGGCTTTCGTCTTTGCCCAGCAGACGGCTGGTGTATGTGCCCTCGATGATGTCGCCAGCGACGGCGCCCTCGAACTCCGTCTCAATGGTGCAGTCGCAGTCGGGGTCCTGGTACGCCTCGACCTTGCCCTTGATGGTGCCCGACGCGACCTGGATGTAGTCGATCGCCAGGGCCTGGGGCGCCGGCTGGCCGGGAACGCTCATCACCATCGATCCGGTGCCCGTGTGGCGGCCCGCCTGGAACGAAAACGCGATGGTGCCCTTCTGGTCGGAGCGAAGGGCCTCGAAGTTGCCCTCCCAGTCGCCGGCCAGCTTGGCGCGGTCCGAGGTCGACCCCTTCACGGCCACGCTGGGCATGGAGCCGGCGCAGCCGACGGCGAAGGTGAGAAGAGCGAGCACAACAGCAGTTCGCATGCGATATATCTCCAGAAGAACGGTTCGAATCGGGGCTTACAGAAGGAACGTTCGCACCACGTGGGGTCGGTGCCTTACCCAATTTCCTGAACCAATCTAGCGCCTTGCGAACGAAAAGGCTGTAGCGGATATTGCTATTAGTGAAATAATCCACTGTGACTGTATTTGCTGTCTGGTGCCATACGCACCAAACAGCGCCAGTGGAAAGACCCGCGTCGCCGAACGACGCGAGGGCTCACAGCTGCGAGTTCGCCTGCAGGCGCGCCAGGCGCCGCAGGGCGCGCGGCGGATAGAGCGCGAACAGCTGACCGGCGCCCCGGTCGGCGCGCTCTGCCTCGATGCAGGCGAGACCGGCTTTCTTGAGGTGCGTCACCGGCCCGCCGGCGTCGATGAGATGCGCGATGAGCTCGTCGAGGTCGGGCGCGTGGCCGACGCACAGCGCCGCGCTGGCGTTGCGCTCGACGATGGTCCGGCACACCTCGGCCGGGTCGCCGCCGGGCTCGAGCGACGAGAGCTCGACCAGGTCCGCGGCGCGAGCGACCTGGTTGCGCGCGATGTCCGCGGTCTGCCGAGCCCGCACGTACGGGCTGGTGAGGACCAGGTCTGCCTCGATGCCGAGGGCCGCCATGCCTTCGACGGCGGCCCGCGTGCGGGTTACGCCCTTGTCGGTCAACGCGCGCTGTGGGTCCGGTGGGCAGTCGGGGGCTTCGCGGTCGTGGGCGATGCCGTGCCGCAGAACGTAGATCCACACGGCGGCACCGCCCCTACAAAATCGCGACTTCGGCCAGGGCGCGCCCGCCGATCGACGCGGTCACCTCGATGCCAAACTCGAGCTCGAAGGCGTCTTTGCCCTTGCGCAGCTCGACGGGCTCGCCTTCGTCGGGGGGCTCGGCGACCGTGAGGGACAGGGCAACCGTGTTGCGAAGCCGCTTGGCGACCACGCCGAGAACCTCTTGCCGGTGGTCGGTATCGAACGCGTCGGCCAGGCGCAGCAGCGCGCCCATCTTGCGAACCACGGCCTGCTGCTCTTCGTTGAGCTCGTTGAGGATGAGGTGCTTTTTGGGGTTGGGGAGGCTTTTGCGGTGGGTGCGAATGATGGCCGCGACCATTTCCCGCTGTGGCGACTCGAGGCCGGGAATGCGGCCCCAGCGCACCATGTACTCGCCGTGTTTGTGGTGACTGCGCCCGTGAATGACTTCGCCCACGTCGTGCAGCAAAGCCGCTACCTCGAGCAGCGGGCGCGTCTCGTCGGCCAGGCCGTGAATGTCGCGCAGCTGCTCGAACAGCGAACCGGCGAGCTTGCGCACCTGTTCACCGTGGGTTGCGTCGTGCCCCACGCGCGAGGCAAACGTGCGCGCCGACGCGAGCAGGGTCTCGGCCCGGGCCGCGCGGGCGTGGGTCTGTTCCTCGGCGCGCGCTTCGACCATCTCCAACAACAGGCCGTCGCGCACGCCGACGCCGGGTACCAGGAGCTCTTTGATACCCAGCTCGAGACCCGCGGTGGCGAACACCAGGGCGGCGATGCCCATGACCTCGGCGCGGTCGCGCCGGACCTCGAAGCGCTCCATTCGCTGCTCGACGGTCGCGTTGAGAATGGTCGGCAGGGCGTGCTCGACGTCGGCGATGGTGAACTTCATGAAGCCGTTGCTGCGGCTGCCGAGCAGCTTGGCCAGCGCTTCGGCGTTGCCGCCGCAGGCCGCGGCGGGCTCGCTTGCCTCCGCCTTGTTGCCGTCGATGAACGACCGCAGGGCGGTGGACACGTAGCGCCGCACCATGGCCGCTTCACCGCTGCCGATGGCGCCGTCGAGTCCGAAGGTTTCCATGAGGCGCACGGTGCCGATGCGCAGGGAGCCGACCTTCCACGGCGGCGTCGCCTCCGGGCTGCGCGTCATGACCTCCAGGCTGCCGCCGCCCAGGTCGAGAATGGCCCCGGGCGGGTCGTAGTCGTACTGGCCGAAAGCCCGGCGCACGGCGTTGCGAATGAGCCGTGCCTCCTCCTCGCCGTCGATGACCTCGAGTTCGATCTGGGTTTCGTGAAACAGCCGGTGCAGCAGGATGTCGCGGTTGTGAACATTGCGCACCGCGCTCGTGGCCACGGCCCGGTAGCGGTCCACGCCGTGCTTGTCGAACAGCTCGCGAAAGCGCCGGAACGCCTCGACGGCGGCGTCGAGGGTGGCCGAGTCGAGCTCTCCTTTTGTATAGGCGCCGCGCCCGAGGCGCACGGGCACGCGCTCCGCGGCGACCCGTTCGATTTGGCTGCCTTGGACCAACCTGGCCACGACGACGCGAATCGCGTTGGACCCCGCGTCGATAGCGCCGATGGTCATTGGACCTGACATTTAGGCCCAAACTACCGCTGCCGTACGACGCTTCGCAATACTTGTCTTGGTGGGGCTAGCCCGGATTCGCCGAGATCAGGGCTCTACGGGCAGATCTCGCCTGGGCGACCAGGTCGTCGACAAACCTCTGACACGCATTCGCCATCAGTTCGTCACTGTCGGCGAGCAGCCGGGCGCGCCGATTCTCCACGTCGCGGGTGGCGAGCTCGGCCAGGTAGCGGGCCGAGTCGGTGGTCTCCCCGCGCTCGAGTGCCTCGCGCAAAACCAATTGATCCGTGGCCTTGCCCAGGGCCTCGGCCAGGTCGGCGAACCGTTTTCGAGTCGCTATCGGGCCGATGGTGGAGCCACGGGTGAGCGTTTCGAGCTGGTAGTTGAGTTCCTTGGTGCGCTTGCGCCAATCGTGCAGCGCGTCGTCTTTGCCGGCGCCGACCGCGGAGCGCCGGGCGGCTTGAGCGCGGGCGAAGGTTCGGCGAAGGCCCCGGGCTACGTCCTTCCAGCTGGTCTTTCGCGGCAGCGCGCGCTCGAAGCGAACGCTTATGCGGGGCAGGCGGGCCGCCGCTTCGCGCAGCACGTGGGCCGCCCTGGTCGACGGGGGCGCATCGGGCGCCCGCTGGGCCCGCTCGGTGCGCCACTGCTCCGCCGCGCTCCTGGCTTTGCCGCCGTCGTCTGCGGCCTTGTGCAGCCGGTCGAGGGTGGACAGCAGCACGTCGGAATCGCGCAGGGGCGACGTCGCCCGGTGGACCGCTCGCAAGTCGTTGGCGAGTTTGCGGTAATGGCGCTTGCGCAGGGTCGGTCGCAAAAGCGCGAGCAGGGCGCGGGCCCGGCGCACCGACTTGCGGAACTCGTGCACGGCGACGGCGGGCTCGGTGTCCACGCGCTCGACCTGCGCCGCGGCGCGACGCAAGATTCGGTCGAAGGCAAACACCAGGCCAGGCCGCAACTTGCGGTCGTCTGGCAAAAACAGGCGATCTTCTCGCGGGCTGGGCGGCGCCGCGGGCGTCTGCGACTCGGCGGTGGCGTCGTCGCTAGCAGCGCCGTCTTTGGATTCGTTTTCGTTAGCGGTAGTGACGACCATGGGCGCTGAGAAGCGCAGATTGTCGTACGTGCCGCTCGGGAGCGCAACAAGCGCGTTCTCAGTGGTACAAACGGCGGCCTGTCCCTTGAATACTCGCGGGAGGACCTTCGTCCTCCACTACACGAAATCGAGCCGGGTGTGACATACAATTCGCCCGAGGTGAGGGGAATGAACGCTAAAATGATGAAATCTTTCGCTTTTGGGCTTGCCGCCGCGGTGGCCCTGTCATCGTTCGCCGTGTCCGCGTCCGCCGATGAGCGCAAGGTCGCGACGCTGGCGCCGTCCGGGTCCGCCTGGATGAACATCCTCGAAAAGGGCGCGCGCAAGCTCGAAGAGGCCACCGAGGGGCGCGTCAAGACCAAGTACTACGCCGGCGGTTCGCAGGGCGACGAGATCGATGTCGTCCGCAAGCTTCGCCTCAAGCAGCTCGACGGCGCCGCGCTCACGTCGGTGGGCTTGAGCGCCATCTACCCCGGCATCCGCGTCATGCAGCTGCCGTTCATGTTCGAGAGCGAAGCCGAGATCGACTACGTCCGCGGCAAGATGTGGGGCTACTTCCAAAAGAAGTTCGAGAAGGAAGGCTTCAAGCTGCTCGCCCCGGGCGACGTTGGCTGGGCGTACCTTTACTCGCGCAAGCCGCTCGCGTCGGAGGCCGATCTCAAGTCGGTTAAGTTCTGGGCCTGGGGCGACGACCCCATCGTTCGCGCGTTCTTCGAAAAGCTCAAGATCAACAGCGTGCCCCTGGGCGTGCCCGAGGTGCTGGGCGCGCTCAAGACCAACCGCATCAACGCGTTCTACGGCTCACCGCTGTCGTCGGTTGCCCTGCAGTGGTACACCGAGGCGACCCACGTGACCAGCGAGCCCTTCGGCTACACCGTCGGTGGCCTGGTGGTGCGCAAGGATGTCTTCGACAAGATGTCCGCCAAGGACAAGAAGACCGAGCTCGCCGTGAGCAAGAAGGTTAGCCAGCTGCTCATCAAGCTGGTGCGCAAGGACAACAAGCGCGCGCTCAAGGCCATGAAGAAGAGCGGCATCAAGGTCGTCAACACGCCGCCCGCGATGTACAGCAAGCTCAAGGGCGACGCCGAGCAGATCTGGCGCTCGCTCCAGGGCAAGGTGTACACGAAGGCCGAGCTCGAGATGGTGCTCAAGTACCGCGCCGAGTTCCGCGCCAAGAACAAGTAGCGACACCCCGGACTCGAAACTCGCGCCGCGTTTCCCTCGGGAAGCGCGGCGCTTTTTCGTTTCGGCGGCTGTGTCGGGTGGCTCGCGCCGCCTGTGTCCCTAGCGGAGCTGCGACAGCGCCCGAGCCGCGTTGTCGCGTTGTCGCTGGCTGCGCGACTGCTCGACGGTCTCCTCGAGATAGGGCACCGCCGGCTTGCCGATGTCCTCGGCGAGAAACCGGATGCCCAGCTCGGGCTTCGACCTCGACGTGAGCGAGCGCAGCGCCGACTTGATGAGCTTTTCGTCATCGCGCAGCGAGGCGTCGAGAGTCAGGGCTTGGCGGAAGGCGTCAAAGCCGTCGCTCCAGAAGTTGCGGTCCATGTAGGCGCGTCCGAGCAGCAGATACACGCGCGCGGTATCGGGGCGGTTTCTGGCCAGGCGCGCCAGCTCCGGGGCCAGCCGAGCCCCCTTGCCTGCGTCGATGAGCTCCTCGTAGAGGTCGAGCTTTTCGTCGACAGACGCATCGTCGGCCAGCTCGGCGAGCTCGTCGGTCAGGAACACCATGGTCGCGTCGTCGTCTTCGCCGGCGGAGGCGACGCCATCGGTCCCGCCCGCGACGTCCCCGGACTCAGAGCCGCCCATGCTGGCGGCGATCGCGACGAGCAAGCCGAGGCCCAGCGCGCCGCCAACGAACGCGACCCGGCGCCCGCGCGGCGAGCCGGCGGAGACAACGCGGGTGTCGGAGCCGCCCGGCGTGGCGGCCGCCGGCGGCTGCGCGGCAACGGGAGCCGTCAGGGGGACCGTGGACCGCTGAGCTTTCGGGGGCGCCGTCTCGGTGGTCGGCTTCGTGGCTGCGTCGGGCACCGCTGGCTGAGCGCGGGTGGTCTCGAGGGCCTGCAGCACGTCGTCGAGCAGGGCGCCGTATTCGTCGGCGCTTTGAATTCGATCGCCGACGGCCTTGGCCAGGCCGCGGCGGACGATGGCTTCGACCGCATCGGGCACGGAGACGTCGGGCGCGACGTCGGCCATGGCCGGCACCGGCGCAGTCAGGTGCATGCGCAGCACTTCCAGCTTGTCGAACGGCGACAAGAACGGCGGCTGGCCGGTCAGCATTTCGAACAGCACCGCCGACAGGGAGTACAGGTCCGTGCGGGCGTCGATCGGGCCGCCAAGCGCCTGCTCGGGGGACATGTACGTGGGGCTGCCGATGGCCATGCCGGCCTCGGTCAGCTTTTCGCCGCCTTCCTCGACCACCGCTTCGCCGGTGAGTTTGGCAATGCCGAAGTCGAGGATCTTTGCAAAGTCTTCGTGGCCGTCTCGTTCGACGAGAAAGATGTTGTCCGGCTTGAGGTCCCGGTGAATCACGCCGGCTCCGTGGGCGTGGGCCAGGCCGTAGAGCAGCTGCCTCGCGACATACAGGGCCCGACCCACCGAGAACACTGGCTGCTGGTCGAGGGCGTACGACAGGGAAATGCCGTCGAGCAGCTCCATGGCCAGGTACGTGGTGCCGTCGGGGGTCGCGCCTACGTCCATGATGGCCACGCAGTTGGGATGGTCGAGACGGCCGGTGGCGAACGCCTCGCGCTCGAGACGCTGGTTCGACGCCGCGTAGCCGCGCAGCTCTTTGTTCAGCAGCTTGATGGCGATCGGCCGCTTGAGCCCGATGTGCTCGGCCCGGTACACGCTGCCCATTCCGCCGCGGCCGAGCGGCTCGATGATTCGGTAGCGGTCGTCGAGGACCAGGCCCGGGGAGATGGCCGTACTGCGTCCGTCCGGGCGCATTCAGCCGATGGTCGCCGACCCGGCGCCCCGTTGGCAAGCGACCCCCGAACGGCCGGAGCGCCAGGCAGACACTCTCCTACATGTGGCAGCTCGGCGACGGACCCGGCGTTTGGACACCGAAACGAAAAAAGCCCCGGACCTTGGTTGTCCGGGGCTTGCGTCGTACCGAGATGGCTACTGGATGTCGGCCTGGGCGATCGTCTTGCCGGCGGCCTTCCAGCCAGCGATGCCGGCGGGCAGCACCGCGACGTTGCTGTAGCCGCTGGAGATGGCCTTCTTGGCCGCGACCTTGGAGGCGCCGCACATTTCGTTGCTGCAGTAGAAGACCAGCTTTTCGTCTTTCGACTCGGGCAGCGTCGCAGCGACGTCGTAGTCTTTGTAGTGCGTCAGGAGCTTGGCTCCCGGGATAACGCCCATCTCCGAGCGAGTCTGCGCTCCGTTGGCGTCGAACACGTGGGTCTTGGCCAGGTCGGACTCGAGGCCGTCCACGGTCACGGTGGCGACCTTGACGTCCGGCTCGGCGGACTTTTTCTGGACCGCCGGGGCCGGCTCGGCCGCGCTCTCCGCCGTCGGCTGCTCATCGGGCGTGGGCGCCTCCTTGCTGCAGGCGCCGACCGACAGCGCCAGGGCAAGACCGGTGACGATCGAAAGCTTCTTGCTCATGAGCGGCAGTTTAGGTCATCGCGCCCTCTGCTTCAGCACATTCGCCAAAATCGGTCGGAAAGTGCGCGATTTTCGCGGACTCGGGGCCCGGACCCGCGTCGAGTCGGCCGTTTTTGCAGGGCCCCGACACCCACCGTGGCTTGTCGCTCTGCGCCTGGCTACGGTAAGTACAGGTGCCAGTGATAGCTCGTTTCGTACTATTGCTCGCGGCATTCGCCGCCGCCTGTGGGCCGGTACCCGACCGGCCGACGGTTGGCTGGACCGAACCCGAGCCGGGCCTGTTTGTCACCGGGCCCTACGTGATCCCGGGCGGTGCCGACCGCGCCTTCATCGTCGTTAAGCAAAGCGGTCGGAACCGCGCGCCGGTCGTCGAGTGGTGGCCCGACTCGGCATCCGAGCTGGTGGCCCAGGCCGGGGAGGCCGGGGCGGCCCAGGTACGCGCCGTGACGGCCGACAGCTCCGACGGCCTTTGGGTCGCGGCTCTCGAGGGACTGCCGACCGGCGAGCCCGTTCGCTACCGCGTCCGCAGCGGCGACGACAGCACCGAGGTGTACAGCTTCAAGGTCGGCACCAAGCCCGGCGAGCCGTTTCGCTTTGCGGCCTTCGGCGATACGCGCACCGGTCACGATGTTCATCGCCGCGTGGTCGAAGCCATCGCCGCGCAAAAGCCGGACCTGGTTCTCCACACCGGCGACATGGTCGAGCGCGGCGGCGTCGAGGAACAGTGGGATCGGTTTTTTCAGATCGAGCGCCCGCTGCTGGCCAATGCGCCCTTGCTCGTGTCCATCGGCAACCACGACTACGGAAACCGGCATCTTTTTCGCCGCTTCTTTCTGCACGAGCGCTGGGCCCGCAATCAGCGCTACTACGCCCACGACTGGGGCAACCTGCGCGTCATCGCCATGGACGGCGGCATCGAGTGCCGCGACGGCTGCGCCCAGTACGCATTCGTCGACCGCGTGCTGGCCGAAGGGGCCGAAAAAGGCATGTTCATGGTGTTGATCCTTCACTACCCGCCGTACTCGTCGGGCAAGCACGGTTCGCACAAGGGGGTGCAAAAGCCGATCACCGCGCTGGCCAAGCGGCACGGCGTCGAGCTCGTGATTGCCGGCCACGACCACAACTACGAACGCACGAAAGAGATCGAGGGCGTCACGTACGTGGTAAGTGGCTCGGCCGGGGCACCCATTCGCGCGGTCAAGCCGCGCTGGTTCACGGCGCACGCGCGCACAGAGCCGCACTACGTGCTCGTCGATGTCGAACGGGACCGCATGGTCTTGCGAGCGATCAACCTCAGGGGTGACACTTTCGACACTCACATCCTGAACCCCAACCCGCCGCAACCCGACTAGCACTCTTACTCGCTCTTGCTCCCTTGGCCTGCTTGCCCACCGACGTTCGTAAGTCGGCGGCGCTGACCGTCGTCGTGCTCGCGCTTGGTCTGGCGCCGGCGCCCGCCGCCGCCCAGGCCGACGCCGCGCCCGCCGACGCCGCGCCAGCCGACGCCGCGCCAGCCGACGCCCAGGCCGACGCCGCGCCAGCGCCGGCGGACCCGGCCTCCGCGACGCCGCTCACCACGGAGGTTTGGACGGAGCCCGCGCCGCCCCTCGATCTCGGCTGGACCCTGCTGAGCCTGCCCGAGCATGTCGTGGAGCTGTCGTTTCAGCCCCTAGCCATGCTGGTGGGCGTGGTCGAGCGGTACCGGCTCGACAAGCGCGCCTTCGAGCTGTTTTCGTTTCTCGGCGGGCGCATCACGATTTTGCCGGACCTGTCCCTGCAGGCCGGAGACGGTTTCGGCGCCGGTCTGGACATGTCGGTCAACGGGCTGTTTCTGCCGGGCGACGCCCAGCTCGACGTGGGGTTCGGCATTCGCGGCAACGGCGACACCGAGTTTGCGGCCGAGTACCAGCAGACATTTGCCTTTCTCGAAGGCCGTCGCATCACCCTGCTGTTCGAGCGAGAGATCGATCAGAACCTGCGCTACTACGGCATCGGCAACGACACCGACGAGGCGGATCGAACCAATCTGCGCGACGAGTACTTTCTCGGCCAGATCGGCGTGGAGCTCACGCCCCTGGGCGCGACGAACTTCACCGCCCAGCTCGAGGCAGGCTTTTGGCGCCAGGAGCTATCCATCCCGTCGAACGCCGACATGCCCGAGCTGCCCGAGGGCGTCGGCCCGCCGCCGGGCTTCGAGGACGCCCTGAACTTTCCCCGGGTGCGTCTGGTCGCCCGCTACGACACCCGCGACAACCTGGGGCGTCCCACCCGCGGGCTGCTTTTGCAAAAGGATCTGCGCTTCACCCAGGTGCTCGGCGAAGACGACCTCAGTTCGATCGGCGGCACCTTCTCGGCGCGCAAGGTTCTCTCGCTTCTGCCCGACAAGCGAGTCATCGAGCTCCGGGGAGGTTTCGGCTGGTCGGTACCGCTCGACGGCAACGACGTGGTGCCCTTCCAGGAGCTGGTCGAATTCGGTCGGTCGACGGTGCTGCGCGGCTACGACCGCTCGCGCTTTCGCGACGAATTCGGCTGGTGGACCGGGGTCGAGTACCACTTTCCCATCTTCGAGTACCTCGACAGCGGGGCCGCACTGGAGCCCAAACTGTTCTTCGAAATCGGACGCGTGTCCGGGTCGGTCGACGGCTTGTTCTCGGGCCCGCTGCGGCCCAGCTACGGCATCGGGCTGCGCGGAGCCCAGGACGTGCTCGTGGCGCTGGACATCACCCTGGGGTTTTCACCGGAGGGGTTTCAGTTCGACCTCTCAGCGGGGGTGGACTTTTGAGCGGCCTCGGCCCGAGTCCCGCTCGCGCGGTTGTCGCCGCCCTTGCGCTTGCCGTTGCGGCGGGGGGCTGCGCCGCGCCGCGCTACAAGCGAGCGCCCCACGATCAGCAGTTCCAGCGCGTGGTCGAGCCGACCCTGCACGAGGCGCCCGTGCAGCTCAAACCGACGGACTGGTGGGATCACTTTCTCTTTTCCACCGTGTCGCCAGCGGCGCGGCTGGTGTCGCCAGCGACGTGGGTCGGCTGGCTGGTTGGCGGGCGCAAGGCGCTCGACGTCAATGCCTTTGGCGAGGTGCCGGACTCGCCGTGGTTCGAAAACCGGGTTGGGCGCGGCGGATTCACCGCCGAGGATATGTTTCGCGGGCCCGCCACCGAGGGGCCGCCGGCCGACGGTCCCCTGACCGTCGTGAGCGGTAAGCCCGAGGGCGTGAGCCCGGGAGTCGTGGCCCGCGACGCGGCCGGGGCGCTCTGGTTCGTCAAGTTCGACCCGCCCGCGTACCTCGATCTCACCACCGGGGCCGAGGTGGTGGCACAGCGAATTCTGCACGCGGCCGGCTACCACGTGCCGGAAACGTATCTGATCACCATCGACCTCGAACGCCTTCGGCTGGCGCCCGGGGCCACGACCCGCGACGAGTACGGGCGCGACAAGCCCCTCACGCAAAAAGCGCTCAGCGTGCTGCTTTTGCAGCTCAACCCCAACCGCGACGGGCGTCTGCGCGCGTTCTTTTCCCGGGCGGTTCCAGGCCGACCCCTGGGGCCGTTTTCGTACCGGGGCGCCCGCCTCGACGACCCCAACGACACCATCGTGCACGAGCGCCGCCGGTCGCTGCGCGGCCTGTGGCTGTTCTCGGCCTGGCTCAACAACACCGACACGCGCAACCAGAACACCATCGACACGTTCATTCCCGTTGGCGACCAAGACCAAGGCTACGTGCGCCATTACCTGCTCGACTTCGGTGACTCGCTCGGCGCCAGCGGCGACCGGGAGAAAAAGCGCAGCGAGGGCTACCAGCCGCGGGTTCCGTGGAGGCAAATGGGCATTCGCACGCTCGCCCTCGGGTTCTTGTATCCCTACTGGCTGCCCACCCAGCGCAGCCAGTTTCGCTCGGTGGGCATGTACGAGTCGACCTACTTCGACCCCGGCCGGTGGGCGCCCGAGTTTCCCAACCCGGCGTTCGAAGAAGCGACGGTGCGCGACACGTTCTGGGCCGCCACCATCGCGGCGCGCATGGGGCCGGAACTGCTCGCGGCGGCCGTCGACGCCGGCCAGTACCGCGAACCGGGCGCGGCGCGTTACTTGCGGCAGCAGCTGCTCGCGCGGCGCAACAAGATTCTCGCGATGGCGTTCGACCGAATGCCGGCGCTGGTCGATCCGCGCGTCGCCGACGGCTATCGGGTCGAGCTCGACGACCTCGAAAAGCGGGCCCGGCTGCTGGTCGGCAAAGAGCCCTCCTACGAGTGGCAGGTGCGTTGGAATCGCACAGGCGCCGTCGATCCGGTCCTCGGGCAGGGCGAGGCCGACGCGCCGGTCGTCGACCTGCGTTCGATCGTGACCGAGATCATGAATAACCGCGCATCGGACTTCGTCGAAGACCCGTACTTGACGCTTTCCTGGTGGCGTCGCACCGGACCGGAGCGCCGGCGGTCAGCGCGGATGGATCTTTACTTGCGCGTCGTCGGGCGGCGGGTTTTGCCCGTGGGAATCTACCGGGAAACCAACTGATCAGCGTAGGATCGACACGTGGGAACGACGAAGCGGCGACCGGAGAGCAAATCGAAAACGGCGGCGCTGGCCACGGCGCTTGCCCTTGCCGCCTCGGTGCTGTTGGCGGCGAGCAGCGCGCGGGCGGACACGACCCAGCCCAGCACCATCGCCCAGATCAAGCTCGTCGCGCCGGGCGACGACCAGTACAAGCAGTACCAGGGCGCGCTGTGGCTGTACGCCGACAAGGCCGACTACAACTACAAGTGGGGCGGCCAGCAGTGCAGTTCGGTGACCTTGACCGGCGCCCAGGTCGAGCTGCTCATCGCGGCGTTCAACAACAAGCACAGCGTCGTGCTGGACTTCGACGAGCGCACGTATAAGGGCCGCAAATTTCGCTGCATCACGGCCATTTCCGTCCGCCGGTGAGTCCGGCGGCGCGCGGCCGCTCTCAGAACACGCCGAGATAGGCCAGGATGGCCACGGCGGCGACAATCACGCCGCCGCCCAGGAGCAGGGACGCCCCGACGGTAAGGGCCTGGCTGGCGCCCGCGCGACTCGGCGCCGGCGCGGCCTCGGCGGCCGGCAGGCCGAAGCTGCTGTTCTTGCGCACGAGGTTTTGGCGGCCGGCCGCGAGGTCGACGCTTCGGTCGACGCCGTCGATCTCGGTGAGAGGCGGAGCCACCGAGCCGCGCGCCATTCGCTTTTGCCGAGCCGTGATGACGTATTCGCCGTCGGTGAGGGCGCGCAGCAGCCGAACGGCGTCTTCACCCACCGAGCCCGCAAACCAGGCGCCGACGATCTTGCCGCGCTTGATTTCCACGAGTCCCTCGGCGCCGTGGGCCATCACCCGCAACGTGCCAGAAACGCCCGTCTTTTCGCACGTGTCGAGGATGGACGAGACCGGTCGGTCGCGCAGGGAGCCTCGTTCGGCCGAGACCCGGGACTGGTTGGAAGCCACCACGACCGGGCTACTCTACAGCCACGAGCGCCAAACCCGGCCCGGCCTCGTCCTAACTGCTCGTAACCCGATGCCCCCAATCGGCTGTGACTTTCCGGCCCGGCCCGCGTCAAATCTGCTAAACGTCTGTTTCCCATGAGCCTCGACCCAGCGACCAAAGAACGAATCGAACAGTTGGTTTCCAGCGACCGCGTGGTCCTCTTTATGAAGGGCTCGCGCAGCTTTCCCCAGTGCGGGTTCTCCGCCACGGTCGTGCAGATTCTCGAGCAGTACGTGCCGGGCGGCTACAAGACCGTCAACGTCCTGTCGGATCCGACCATTCGCCAGGGCATCAAGGACTTCTCGGACTGGCCCACGATTCCGCAGCTCTACGTCGATGGGGAGTTCCTCGGCGGCTGCGACATCGTGCGCGACATGCACGAGGGCGGCGAGCTTGCTCAAAGCCTGGGAGCCGCGGCGGAGGTCGACCCGCCCACCATCACGGTGACCGACGAGGCGGCCGCGGCCCTGCGCGAGGCGCTCACCGAGGGCGGCGACGTGGTTCACGTGGCGGTCAACGAGCACTGGCAGCACGACCTCTACCTCGACCCGCCCGGCGACGGCGAGTTCCAGCTCGAGAGCAACGGCATCAAGATGTCGGTCGCCAAGGCCATGGCGCGCAAGCTCGACGGCCTGGTGATTCGCCACGAAGAGGGCGATCAGGGGGCGGGATTCCGCCTCGACAACCCGAACGCCCCGGCCCAGGTCACGCCGATCAGCGCGAAGGAGCTGGCCGCGAAGCTCGAGGCCGGCGAGGCCCTCAAGCTGTTCGACGTGCGCACGCCCCAGGAGCGGGACACGGCTCGCATCGAGGGCTCGGTTCTGTTGGACCAGGCGATGCTCGGCGAGGCGCTCGAGCTCGACCGAGACACGGTGCTGGTGTTCCAGTGCCACCACGGCCAGCGCAGCCGGGCCGCCGCCGAGCACTTCGTGCAGCAGGGCTTCAAGCGGGTCTTCAATCTCACCGGCGGCATCGACGCGTGGTCCAACGACGTCGACCCGAACGTGCCGAAGTACTAGGCCCGGGCTGGGGCTGCCGACCCCGGCGCCAAAGCGCTGCTGGCCCCGGCTAGCGCACTACGTGCTGGCCGGGGATGCCAGGGCCCACTCCCGCAGGAGTGCCGACAGCTCGCCGACGTCGCGTTTTTCGCGGCGCTTCATCACCGGCTTTGGCTCGTTGAGGGCGTCGTGCAGCCGTCGGCGGGCTTCGTGAATGCGCCAGGCGACGGTGCCGGCGGCGCAGCCCTGCACCACGGCGGCTTCGCCCTGGGACAGGCCCTGTAGAGTCACCAGCACCACCGAGGTGCGCATCTCCTCGGGCAGGCGGTCGAGCTCGACCACCAGGCGGGAGTAGGTCTCTCGCAGAAGCGCCGCCTTGCGGGGGTCGCCCGCGGCGTCGATGGCCACGGCGCGGCCAACGCGGGGGTCTTCGAGCCACTCCTCGCGGCGACGGGCCACGGCTCGTCGCGCATTGAGGGACCGGTTGACCGCCATGCGGTACAGCCAGGTGAAGAAGTGGCTCCGTCCTTCAAACTGGGCCAGCGCCCCGAAGGCCTTTACGAACACCTCTTGCGTCACGTCTTCCGCCTCCGACTCGCAGCCGGTGAGGTGGAGGGTCAGCGCAAGTACGCGCGACCGGTAGCGGCGCACGAGCTCGTCGAACGCGGCTCGGTCGCCGTTTTGGGCGCGCTCCACCAGGGCGGTGGCAGCCTCGTGGGGATTGTCCCGGGGCATGCCCGTATTAGACGCACGACGGCGGCCCGGGTTTGGAAAAAAATCCCCGACCAAAGTGTGTGAACTGTGAAGTGGGCAACCATCTCACCTGGGGGCAAGAAAGTTCCCGTGGAGACCCCGCCCCCTGTTTGCGGACCCCACCCCTCCGAAAAGCGGATGGTTAAGGCGCAACGAGAGGGGTCCAGATGTTGCAGTCCTGTGTGGCTCCATGAGCGCGGCCGTCACACCCCCGAACGAGCGTGACAGCGACAGCCTGACCCCCGGGCAAGTCGTCGGCCGCTACGAGATTGTTCGGCGCCTGGCCGTTGGCGGCATGGCCGAGATCTTTTTGGCTCGCGCCACCGGCCCCCACGGGTTCGAAAAGCAGGTCGTGATCAAGCGGATCCTTCCGCACCACACGTTCAACCGCGACTTCGTGAGCATGTTCCTCGACGAGGCGCGCATCGCGGCCACGCTGCACCACCCGAACATCGCGCAGGTGTACGACATCGGCGAGGACTCGGTGTCGTTCTTCTTCGCCATGGAATACGTCGAGGGCAAAGACCTTCGCGACATCCTCAAGGCCAACCGCCGCGCGCGCACCGCGGTCCCCCTCAAGTTCGCCGTGTCGATGGTCCTGGGAGCCGCGGCCGGTTTGCACGCAGCCCATGAAAAGCGCGACCCGCAGGGCCGCCTGCTCAACATCGTGCACCGCGATGCGTCGCCTTCGAACATCTTGCTGGGGTTCGACGGCTCGGTAAAGCTCATCGACTTCGGCATCGTCAAGGCGGACGGCCGGCAAACCGCGACGCGGACCGGCATCGTCAAGGGCAAGTACGCGTACATGTCGCCCGAGCAGTGCCGCGGCGACCAGCTCGACCGGCGCAGCGACATCTTCACGCTGGGCATCGTGCTGTTCGAGCTCACGACCGGCCGCCGACTGTTTGCGACCAACAACGAGTACCAAACGATGCGCAAGATCCTCAAGGATCCGCTGCCGCGTCCCACGGAGCTCGTGCGCGGGTATCCGCCCGAGCTCGAGCGCATCGTTTTGCGGGCGCTATCGCGCAACCGGGAAGAGCGCTACCAGACCATGCAGGAGCTGTTCAACGACCTGCAGGTGTTCGCCGCTCGATACCGGCTGATGGTGTCCCAGTACGACCTCGCCGCGTACATGGGGCTGATGTTCCCGGAGGATGCGCCCTCCGACGTCACGGTGCGCCGACCGGAGTCGTCGAGCGATCCGCTGAGCGAAAAGCGCACCCTGGTCGGCGTTGGCGCGCCGTACGAGGAGTCCGACCCGTCGTCGGTACCGCGCCGTCGCGTCGCCAGGGGGTCGTCACCGACAGGCCACCGTCTTTCGGCCGCGCAGGATGCGGCGGGCGAGTCCAGCCCGCCTTTGAGCCTAGTGCCGAAGGGGCGCGGACGGCGCTACGGGCACCGCTTTTCGACCCAGGAGCCGACCATCGACCTGGGCAGCGAGCGCAGCACCGAGCGAATCGCCGAGGCCGGCATCGAGTCGCGGCCCAAGGCGCGGCCGACCGTGCCCATCAAGAAGGTCAAGCACGGCGCCCGGGACATTTCCCCGACGGGTTCCCTGCCTCCCGCGGTTCTGGTCGACACCGGCGAAGACCGGTCGGCAAGCCCGGAGCTCGAGGCGCTTCTCGACAGCGGCGGCGCCCTTGGCTCGGCGAGCAAGCAGGAGCTGGCGAGCATGCTCGCCGACCTCGACGCCGCCGCGACACACCCGGCCGATGTCGCCGCACCGGTGATTCGAAAGCTGACCGCCGGCGGCGTGCGCGTGCCGCAAACCGTCGCCAGCTTCGACGACGAGGAAAGCACCTGGGCGACCCCGCTGCGCATTGCGCTGATCGCCGCTCTCGTCGGTCTGATCACCGTTGGCGGATGGGTGCTGGCGTCGAGCGACTGGTCGTCATCGACCAACCCCGCGCTGGATGCCGACAGCGACGCTCCGTTGGCCCCGGAAGCGCTGCGGCCGCTCGAGTCTGGCGTGTACGAGCCGGCGGCCGCGCCCGACGTGTCGGTTGCTGCGGACGAAGAACCCGCGGACGGGGCACAGGTCGAGATCGCGCCGACCGAGGCCGCCGTCGATACCGACGAGCGAGACGAGGAAGAGCGCCGGGCGCGCCGCCGCCGAGCGCAGCGTCGAGCGGCTCCC
>Ga0207422_1000677_pt1 | contig 96098 bp, 112 predicted proteins | sample MarCyaLeptolynsp_FD_187757 | JGI IMG/M metagenome (GOLD analysis project Ga0207422, IMG submission 187757) | Marine cyanobacterial communities from Panama - species 1 Leptolyngbya sp. (SPAdes) | ecosystem: Environmental > Aquatic > Marine > Unclassified | place: Panama: Panama City | collected...
ATGAAGTCTAGATACACGAAGTCCAGAATCATTTCAGGAAGAAAGAATTCGTTTAAGAAAGCCATCGTAACTGTTGCTGATGGTGAAGTAATTGACTTTTACAGCGGCATTTAATTAGAGAGCAATGGGCGTTAAGAAACTAAGACCAATGACACCGGGAACAAGGGGCAGAGTAGCTCCTGATTTCGCAGATGTAACTACGGCAACTCCTGAGAAGTCGTTGTTAGCTCCTCTGAAAAGAACTGGTGGTAGAAATAACAGTGGTAAAATGACCATGCGCTACATGGGTGGCGGTCATAAGAGGAAGTTGAGAATTGTCGACTTCAAAAGAGAAAAGTTTGATGTACCGGCAACGGTGAAGAGTATTGAGTACGATCCATCAAGATCAGCAAGAGTAGCTTTGTTATTCTATGCAGATGGTGAGAAAAGATACATCATTGCTCCTAATGGTTTACAAGTTGGACAGACTGTTGTGTCTGGAGAGAATGTAGCACCTGAAGTGGGTAATGCTTTACCTCTGGCTAATATTCCATTGGGTACTATCGTGCACAATGTAGAATTCAAGCCTGGTAAAGGTGCAGCCTTAGCAAGAAGTGCAGGTTCTTATGTGCAGCTTGTAGCAAGAGAAGGTAAGTACGCTACTATGAAATTGCCTTCTGGCGAAATGAGAAACGTACTTGTTACTTGTATGGCTACTATCGGTTCTGTTGGTAATGCTGAGCACATGAATGTGAGACTTGGTAAAGCCGGCCGAAAAAGATGGTTAGGTAGAAGACCAAGAGTAAGAGGTGTTGTGATGAACCCTGTCGATCACCCAATGGGCGGTGGAGAAGGTAAGTCTTCTGGAGGTCACCCAAGATCTAGAAATGGTGTTTACGCCAAAGGTCAGAAGACTCGTACTCCTCAGAAGTACTCGAACAAATTGATAATTGGTAAAAAGAAGAAATAATCAACAATGGCACGTTCATTAAAAAAAGGACCTTATATCGATTTCAGACTTGAAAATAAAGTCGATGCCATGAATGACTCTGGCAAGAAATCAGTGATCAAAACATGGTCCAGAAGATCGATGATCTCACCTGAATTTGTTGGTCATACCTTCGCTGTACACAACGGAAACAAATTCATCCCTGTCTTTGTCACTGAAAATATGGTAGGTCACAAATTCGGAGAATTTGCACCAACTAGAAACTTCAGAGGTCACATTGCTAAAAAAGATAAGAGAAGATAATGGAAGCAATAGCAAAACTAAATAACGTACCTACCTCTCCTCGTAAGATGAGAATGGTTGCTGATATGATCAGAGGCCAGCAGGTAAACAGAGCCTTGAACATGTTAAAGTTCGAAGCTAAAGAAGGTGCTGCAAGACTTGAGAAATTGTTGCTTTCTGCTATTGCTAACTGGCAAGCCAAAAACGAAGATGAAAGATTAGAAGATGCAGATCTTTATATCAAAGAAATCAGAGTTGATGGTGGCCGTATGCTGAAGAGATTGAGACCTGCTCCACAGGGTAGAGCTCATAGAATCAGAAAGAGATCTAATCACGTGACTATTGTCATCGCTTCTAAGAACGATGCTAACGTCACCGCTGAAGTAGTTGAAGAAGTAAATAACGAAACTGATAAATAACAGATGGGACAGAAAGTAAATCCTATTGGGTTCAGATTGGGTGTCGTAAGAGGTTGGGATTCCAACTGGTACGGTGGTAAAGACTTCCCAAGTAAATTGGTTGAAGATCAAGAGATCAGAAAGTACATCGATGCACGTATCCCAAAGGGTGGTATCTCTAAGGTAATCATCGAGCGTACTATCAAGAGAATTACCATCACTGTACACACTGCTAGACCAGGTGTTGTTATTGGTAAAGGTGGTCAGGAAGTTGATCGTATCAAGGAAGAGTTGAAAAAATTGACTGGCAAAGATGTTCAGATCAATATCTTCGAAATCAAACGTCCTGAACTAGATGCTAAGTTGGTAGGTGAGTCAATCGCACAGCAATTAAAAGCAAGAATTTCATATAGAAGAGCCATGAAGCAAGCAATTGCTTCTGCAGTAAGAGTTGGTGCTCAGGGAATCAAAATCAAATGTTCTGGTAGATTAGGTGGTGCTGAAATGGCACGTACTGAAATGTACAAAGACGGAAGAATTCCTTTGCATACGCTAAGAGCTGATATCGATTATGCTATTTCTGAAGCAGATACTGTTTACGGAAAGATTGGTATCAAAGTATGGATCTTCAAAGGTGAGGTATTCGGTAAAAGGGACCTTTCTCCAAATGTAGGGGTTGGCAACCAAATGGGTGGCGACAGAGACAGAAGAGGCGGAGGAGCAAGAAGACCTAATAGAAATAAGAAGAAGTAATCACCTTTTTAAACAAGAGAGAAGATGTTACAGCCGAAGAGAACTAAGTTTAGAAAGATGCAAAAAGGCCGTGTGCGTGGTATCGCACAGAGAGGTCACACTTTGTCTTTTGGAACGTTTGGTATTAAGTCGCTTGAACCAGGTTGGATCACAAGCCGCCAGATTGAAGCTGCTCGTATCGCCATGACAAGAGCGATGAAGAGAGAAGGTCAAGTTTGGATCAGAATTTTTCCAGACAAGCCTGTTACTAAGAAACCCGCTGAAGTAAGGATGGGTAAGGGTAAAGGTGCTCCTGATTATTGGGTGGCATGTGTTAAGCCTGGAACCGTACTTTTTGAGTCTTCAGGAGTAAATATTGAGTTAGCGAAGGAATCTTTGAGGCTTGCGGCCCAAAAACTTCCAATCTCAACAAAGTTTGTTGTTCGTAGAGATTACGTAGGATAGTTATGAAGAATTTGGAAATAGCAGCCCTCTCTGTTGAGGAGCTACAGGAAAAAATCGGAACTGAGGTAGAAAGCCTTCAGAAATTGAATTTTGCTCATTCTATTTCTCCTATCGAAAATCCTATGAAGATCAGACAGGCGAAGAAATTGATCGCAAGATTGAAAACAGAATTAAGAGCTAAGGAATTAGCTAAATAAGATGAGCATGGAGACTAGAAATCTTAGAAAAGAAAGAGTCGGGATTGTGACAAGTAACAAAATGGATAAAACCATTACTGTTGCTGTCGAAAGACGTGAGAAGCACCCGATTTATGGAAAGTTTGTTAAGAAAACTTCCAAGTTTGCCGCTCATGACGAGAAAAATGATTGTGGTATCGGAGATACTGTTAAGATCATGGAGACTCGTCCGCTGAGTAAGAATAAGCGTTGGAGACTAATTGAAGTTATTGAAAGGGCTAAGTAATTATGATCAGGCAAGAATCAAGACTTAATGTAGCGGATAACAGTGGTGCCAAAGAGGTACTTTGTATTCGTGTGCTAGGAGGTACTAAAAGAAAGTACGCTAGCGTAGGAGACATGATTGTAGTTTCTGTAAAATCAGCTCACTCTTCAAGTAACCTTAAAAAAGGTACTGTCTCTAAAGCAGTAGTAGTTAGAACCAAAAAAGAAGTAAGACGTAAAGACGGTTCTTACATCAGGTTCGAAGATAATGCTGCTGTATTGCTGACCCAGAACGATGAGCCAAGAGGTACTCGTATGTTCGGTCCAGTTGCAAGAGAATTGCGTGAAAAGCAATTCATGAAAATTGTTTCACTAGCTCCTGAAGTACTATAATCATGGCTACATCAACAGTAAAGCTACACGTGAGAAAAGGAGACACTGTAAAAGTGATCTCTGGAAACTCTAAAGGCAAAACAGGCAAAGTACTAGAAGTACATCCTGCGAAATATAGAGCGATTGTAGAAGGTGTAAATGTTGTTTCTAAACACATTAAGCCATCAGCAAGCAATCCAAATGGTGGCATCGACAAAACTGAGGCCTCTATTCATTTGTCAAACCTGATGGTGGTAGACCCTTCAAGTGGTCAGGCGTCAAGAGTAGGCCGTAAGGCTGATGACAATGGTAAATTAGTTAGATACGCTAAAAAATCTGGGGAGGTAATTAAGAATGGCTAGTCCGAGATTAAAAGATAAATATAATGCAGAGATCGTTCCTTCTCTAAAAGAGAAGTTCGAGTACACCTCTGTAATGCAAGTGCCAAAGATCACGAAAGTAGTAGTGAACAAAGGTATTGGTGCCGCTGTAGCAGACAAGAAGTTGGTAGATATTGGAGTTGAAGAGCTAACGACTATTACAGGTCAGAGAGCTGTTGCTACTGTTGCTAAAAACTCAATCTCAAACTTTAAGTTGAGAGAAGGAATGCCAATTGGTGCAAGAGTTACATTGAGAGGCGATAGAATGTATGAATTCATCGATCGTCTTTTGAATATTGCACTTCCAAGGGTAAGAGACTTCAGAGGCGTTAAAGACAAAGGTTTTGACGGACGAGGTAACTACACTTTAGGTATCAAAGAGCAAATCATTTTCCCAGAAATCTCTATTGACAAGGTAAATAAGATTTCAGGAATGGATGTAACCTTTGTTACGACTGCAAATACAGATGAAGAAAGCTACGAATTGTTGAAAGCATTCGGTATGCCTTTCGCAGGTGGTAAAAAAAATAACGACTAGAAATGGCTAGAGAAGCAGTAAAAGCTAGAGAAAGAAAGAGAGAAAGACTTGTAGCAAAGTATGCAGCTAAGCGTGCGAAGCTTAAAGCGGAAGGCGACTACATAGGTTTGGATAAATTACCTAGAAACGCTTCTCCTGTAAGGCTTCACAACAGATGCAAACTTACTGGACGTCCTAAAGGATACATGAGAAAATTCGGTATCTCTAGGGTTACTTTCAGAGAGATGGCCTCAGCTGGTAAAATACCAGGTGTGACCAAAGCAAGTTGGTAATTACTTTTCTTTTAATAACTGAATTAATTTAATACCTTTGCAGCCCGCTTTCGGGCGGAAGGTATTTAACTTTTATAAAATATTGCTTTCTGGGAGATATCGCCAGAGGTACAAAGTGGTCCGGAGAGATCTGGAACGCACAAAAAAAATAAAATGACTGATCCAATAGCAGATTATTTGACGCGACTAAGAAACGCCATCAGTGCGAATCACAGAATAGTCGAAGTTCCGTCTTCAAAGGTGAAGAAGGAAATCACAAAGGTGCTTCATTCAAAAGGGTTCATCCAGAACTTTAAGTTTGAAGAGAATGGTCCTCAAGGCAACATCAAAATTGCTTTGAAGTATAATCCCTCTACTAAACAACCAGCAATCGTTAAGCTTGAAAGAATTAGCAAGCCTGGTTTAAGAAAGTATGTTGGTGCGAATGAGTTACCAAGAGTATTAAATGGTCTTGGAATCGCTATCGTCTCTACTTCTAAAGGTATTATGACCGATAAGGAAGCTAGAACCGAGCATATTGGTGGTGAAGTTTTGTGTCACGTATACTAAGAACTGAGAAAGAATGTCACGAATTGGTAATAAACCGATAAATCTTCCTGAGGGTGTAACTGTAGAGGTTTCTGCGGAGAACGTAGTAACTGTAAAAGGACCAAAAGGAGAGTTGAGCCAGGAAGTTAATCCTGATATCAAGGTTTCAATTAACGAAGGTGTAGTCAACGTTGAGAGACCTACAGAGCAAAAAAGACATAAAGCGCTTCATGGTCTATACCGTTCGCTTGTCAATAACATGGTAGAAGGCGTTAGCGCTGGATTTACTAAAGAGTTGGAATTGGTAGGTGTAGGTTATAAGGCTGCTGTTGCAAACAACGTGTTAGAGTTAAACCTCGGTTACTCTCACAACATCTATATGTCAGTACCTACTGAAGTTCAGGCGGCTGCTAAAATGGAAAAGGGTAAAAACCCTATCGTAACCCTAACAAGTACTGATAAAGAATTGATCGGTCAGGTTGCGGCAAAATTGAGATCACTTAGAAAAATCGAACCTTACAAAGGAAAAGGTATCAGATTTGTTGGTGAGCAAATTAGAAGGAAAGCTGGTAAAACTGCTGCTAAATAATAGATCATGGCTGTTAGAAATAGTAGACTTAGAATCAAACAAGGTATCAGAGCAAAGATTTCTGGTACTGCGCAAAGACCAAGAATCTCTGTATTCAAGAGTAATGCGAAAATATATGCTCAGATCATTGATGATCAAAAGGGGCACACTTTAGTAGCAGCTTCCTCTGCTGAACTTGGTGCAAAGGAAAACACCAATGTTGAGATGTCTAAAGAAGTTGGAAAGAAGCTGGCTGAAAAGGCAGTGGCGAATGGAATTACTGAGGTAGTATTCGACAGAAACGGATATATCTACCATGGTAAAGTGAAGGCTTTGGCTGAAGGAGCAAGAGAGGGCGGTCTTAAATTTTAATCGAGATGACACAGAATATGAAAGCAATTAAGGCTAGTGAGATCGACTTGAAAGAGAAGGTCGTAGCAATAAAAAGAGTTGCCAAAGTGGTAAAAGGTGGTAGAAGATTTAGCTTCTCTGCAATTGTCGTTGTTGGTGATGGAAATGGTGTTGTCGGTTATGGTTTGGGTAAAGCCAACGAGGTAACAGATGCGATTACCAAAGGAATTGACGATGCTAAGAAAAACTTAGTGAAAGTTCCAGTATTCAAAGGGACGGTTCCACATGAAGTACTTGGTAAGTACGGTGGAGGTCTTGTGTTGGTGAAGCCAGCATCTGAAGGTACAGGAGTAATTGCTGGTGGTGCGATGCGTGCAGTATTTGAAAGTGCAGGTATTCAGAACGTACTGGCAAAATCAAAAGGTTCTTCTAACCCACATAACGTGGTGAAGGCTACTTTTGATGCCCTATTGCAAATGAGAGATCCTTATGCTGTTGCACAGCAAAGAGGCGTTGAATTGAACACAGTTTTTAACGGTTAAGAGATCATGGCAAAGGTTATTATTACACAAGTAAAGAGCACCATCGACAGACCTCAAAGGCAGAAGAGAACTATCCAAGCTTTGGGTCTAGGTAAAATCAACAGATCTGTAGAAGTTGAATTGACTCCTCAGATTGCTGGAATGGTAAATAAAGTAAATCACCTTGTATCTGTAAAGGAAGCATAAGATGAGACTGAATACATTAAAACCTGCAGAAGGTTCTACTAAGAGTAGCAAAAGAATAGGACGTGGCCAAGGTTCCGGTAGAGGTGGTACTTCTACAAGAGGACACAAGGGTGCTAAGTCAAGATCAGGTTATTCACGTAAGTCTGGTTTCGAAGGCGGTCAAATGCCTTTACAGAGACGTGTACCTAAGTTTGGTTTCACAAGCCCGAACAGAGTAGAGTATAAAGCAATCAACCTTGATACACTTCAAGCACTTGCTGAAAAAACCGGAGCTTCTGCAATCACTAATGAAACATTAGTAGAGAACGGTTTGGCAGCGAAGAACGACTTGATCAAAGTATTAGGAAGAGGTGAATTAAAAGCTAAAGTAGAAGTAACGGCCCATAAATTTTCTGCAGCTGCTACAGCGGCAATAGAAAAGGCAGGAGGAACAGTTACAAACCTTTAATCATATGAAGAAATTCTTTACCACCATAAAGAACATTTTTTCCATCGAGGAACTAAGGAATAGAATCCTAGCTACGCTAGGGTTCCTTATCATTTTCAGACTTGGTTCTTTTGTTGTACTTCCAGGAGTTGACCCAGCTGCGCTGAGTGATACTGATGGTGGTATACTTGGTATTTTAAATACCTTATTAGGAGGTTCTTTCAGTAGAGCTTCCCTTTTTGGATTAGGTATTATGCCGTACATCTCTGCATCTATTGTGATTCAGTTGATGACAGTGGCAGTTCCTAGTTTCCAGAAAATGCAAAAAGAGGGAGAATCTGGACGTAAGAAAATTACACAGATTACGAGAGTACTAACCATTTTGGTGACACTTGCTCAGAGTTTTGGTTACATCAAGGTAACGATCATTCAGCAAGGAGCTGTTTCTCCAAATGTGGATCCAACTTTATTCTTAATTTCTTCAATGATCCTATTGACATCAGGTACAATGTTCTGCATGTGGTTAGGTGAAAAGATTACGGACAAAGGTATTGGCAATGGTATCTCTATGTTGATTATGATTGGTATCATCTCAAGTTTGCCAGGTGCCGCCTGGTTCGAGTTTGTCGAAACCAATGGTATCAGCAGAGCCCTGTTTACAGTAGTTGAATTGATCGTGTTATTCTTCGTGGTGGTGGTTACAGTTGCACTAGTACAGGCAACGAGAAGAATTCCGGTACAATACGCGAAACAAGTAGTGGGTGGTAAGGTGTATGGTGGACAGCGTCAGTTCATTCCTTTAAAGGTGAATGCTTCTGGTGTAATGCCAATCATCTTTGCACAAGCGCTTATGATTTTACCAACATTGATTGGTCAGGTTTGGGCAGATACAAATGACTTTGCATTAAAGGTTACTACTATCTTCTCCAATCCATATTCATGGCAATACAATATCGTTTTCGGTATTTTGATTATAGCATTTACATTCTTCTACACAGCGATCACGGTGAATCCATCGAGCATGGCTGATGACCTGAAGAGAAATGGTGGTTTTATTCCAGGTATCAAACCAGGTAAACCTACTTCAGATTTCATAGGAGATGTAATGGATAGAATTACATTACCAGGATCTATTTTCTTGGCAATCATTGCGGTACTACCGGTGTTTGCAAGAAATGCTGGTGTTGGTGATCAGTTTGCGTTGTTCTACGGAGGAACGTCCCTACTGATTATGGTAGGAGTAATATTAGATACTTTGCAGCAGATTGAAAGCTACCTTCTGATGAGACATTATGAAGGTATGATGAAGTCAGGCAAGATGAGAGGTAGATCTCAGAGTGTAGCTGTTGCATAATGATCTTTTATAAGACTGAAGAAGAAATTGAACTGATTCGTGAGAGTGCCCAGATATTAGGCAAAGCACACGGAGAAGTAGCCAAGCATGTAAAGGCTGGCGTAAAAACAAAAGATCTGGACAAGATAGCTGAAGAGTTTATCGCAGATCATGGAGCCAAAGCTTCCTTTAAAGGATACAATGGATTTCCAGCAACGCTATGTATATCTACGAACGAGGTAGTCGTTCACGGATTTCCTAGCGAGTACGAATTGAAAGACGGTGATATAATCTCTATAGATTGTGGAGTCTTCTACAAAGGTTTTCATAGCGATTCCGCTTATACTTACCCAGTAGGAGAAATTTCCCCAGAGACATTATCACTTCTTAAAGCAACGAAAGAGTCGTTGTATAAAGGTATTGAAGAGGCCAAGTTTGGTAACAGAATAGGAGATGTAGCCTATGCCGTCCAGAAGTATGTGGAAGACAGAGGATACACAGTGGTGAGAGAGCTGGTAGGTCATGGCTTAGGTAGAAGCCTCCATGAAGGACCAGAAGTACCGAACTACGGAAAACGTGGAAGGGGCCCAAAATTGAATGAAGGTTTGGTGATAGCCATTGAGCCGATGGTCAATTTGGGAGCCAGAAACATTGTTCAGGAAAGTGACGGATGGACCATTAGGACGAGAGATCGTCAGCCATCAGCACATTATGAACATACGGTAGCCATCTTCAAGGATAGAACAGAAATATTGACAACGCATAAATACATAGAAGAAGTAGTAAAACTTTAATATGGCGAAACAAGGATCTATAGAGCAAGACGGAACTATCATTGAGGCATTGCCCAATGCGACTTTCCGTGTTGAATTGGAAAACGGACATGTTGTGCTAGCGCACATCTCAGGTAAAATGAGAATGTTCTATATCAAAATATTACCGGGTGACAAAGTAAAGCTTGAAATGTCGCCTTATGATTTAACAAAGGGTAGAATTACTTACAGGTATAAATAACTAACGATGAAAGTAAAGGCGTCCATCAAGAAGCGTAGCGCTGATTGTAAGGTAATCCGCAGAAACGGAAAGTTGTACGTGATTAACAAGAAGAATCCTAGATTCAAACAAAGACAAGGATAATTATGGCAAGGATTGCAGGAGTAGATATTCCAGATCACAAGAGATCCGAAATTGGTTTAACATACATTTTCGGTATTGGTCGTAGCTCAGCTAACTATGTGCTGAACAAAGCTGGTATTGATGTAAATACCAAAATTGGTGAACTAGATGATGACCAGCAGAAAGCGATCAGAACTATCATTAGTGAAGAGTTCAAGATCGAAGGTGTACTTAAGTCTGAAGTGCAATTGAACATCAAGCGATTGATGGACATAGGTTGTTATAGAGGTTTGAGACACAGAAGAGGCTTGCCTGTTCGTGGTCAGCATACTAAGAACAACTCTCGAACTAGAAAGGGTAAGAGAAAGACAGTTGCGAACAAGAAAAAGGCTACTAAATAATAACAGCTAAAAAATATTATAAAGATGGCTGAGAAAAGAAAAGATAAAGCAAGAAAGAGAGTAGTACAGGTGGATGCACTTGGACAGGCGCACATCAAGGCGTCTTTCAACAACATCATCATCTCTTTGACCAACCAACAAGGTCAGGTAATCTCTTGGGCTTCGGCAGGAAAGATGGGCTTTAAAGGCTCCAAGAAAAATACCCCATACGCTGCACAACAAGCAGCTCAGGATTGTGCTCAAAAGGCATATGAATTGGGATTAAGAAAAGTAGAAGTCTTTGTAAAAGGACCTGGTGCAGGTAGAGAGTCTGCTATCAGAACGATCCAGAATTCTGGTATTGAAGTAACACTCATTAGAGATGTAACACCACTACCACACAATGGATGTCGTCCTCCAAAAAGAAGAAGAGTTTAATTTTAGAAATTATTAGTAATGGCAAGATATAGAGGTCCAAAGGCTAAAATTGCAAGGAGATTTAATGATCCTATTTTTGGTCACAGCAAAGCATTACAAAAGAAAGCTTATCCTCCAGGCCAACATGGCAGGAGCAGAAGAAGAAAGCAATCTGAATATGCAATCCAGTTAATGGAGAAGCAAAAGGCAAAATACACTTATGGTGTTTTGGAAAGACAGTTTGCAAACCTTTTTGATAAAGCTTCAGCAAAATCGGGTATTACCGGTGAGATCTTACTTCAGTTATTGGAGACAAGACTAGACAACATCGTTTTCAGATTAGGTATTGCACCTACAAGAAGAGCTGCGAGACAATTAGTTTCTCACAAGCACATTACCATCAATGGTGAAGTGTTGAACATCCCTTCTTACCAGGTGAAATCTACTGACGTTGTTGGTGTGAGAGAGAAATCAAAATCTCTTGAATTGATCACAGACAGCTTAGGTGCTAATTCTGTACAGAAATACCCTTGGTTAGAGTGGAACAAGTCAGAAATGACAGGTTCAATCATCAATACGCCTGCTAGAGAAGATATTCCTGAGAATATCAAAGAGCAGCTTATTGTCGAGCTTTACTCTAAATAATACATTTAAGAACCTTTTAAATTTTAGATATATGTCAATACTAGCATTTCAAATCCCGGAGAAGGTGGTGATGGAGAAGGCAGACGATTTTCACGGTCTGTTCACATTTAAACCATTGGAAAAAGGTTACGGGGTAACAGTTGGTAATGCACTAAGAAGAATTTTACTTTCTTCTTTAGAAGGCTATGCGATCACAGGAATTAAGATTCCTAGCGTACTGCATGAGTTCTCTACAATAGAGGGTGTAGTTGAAGACGTATCTGAGATCATCTTGAACCTTAAGAAAGTAAGATTCAAAAAGATTTCTGACACGGTTGACAACAAAATAAATGTAGTGATCGAAGGTCAAGACAAATTCACAGCAGGTGACATTGGAAAATTCACCAGTGCTTTTGAGATTTTGAATCCAGAAGATGTGGTTTGTTACCTAGACAATGGTATCAAGTTCGAGATTGAATTGACAATCGAGAAGGGTAGAGGTTACCTTCCTGCGGAAGAGAACAAACCTTCTGAGCAAGTGTTCGGATACATTCCGATCGATGCCATCTTTACACCGATCAAAAACGTGAAATACAGCGTGGAAAACACAAGGGTAGAGCAGAAAACTGACTACGAAATGCTTGTGTTAGACATCAAAACTGATGGTTCTATTCACCCTGAGAATGCATTGAAAGGTGCAGCTCACATTTTGATCCAACACTTCATGCTATTCTCTGATCAGAACATGATCTTAGAAACTGGCGCACTAGATGAGCCGGAGCAAGTAGATGAAGAAATGCTTCACATGCGTAAGCTATTGAAAACTAACTTGAACGATCTTGATCTTTCTGTTAGAGCTTACAACTGCTTGAAAGCTGCTGATGTTCGTTCTTTGGGCGACTTGGTAAGATTGGAAATTTCAGACATGATGAAATTCAGAAACTTTGGTAAGAAGTCTTTGGCCGAGCTAGAGCAACTTGTTGCTGACAAGAATCTGACTTTCGGAATGGACTTGGCAAAATATAAACTCGAAGAGGAGTAAGAGAAATGAGACACGGGAAGAAATTTAATCACTTAAGTAGAACAGCGCCTCACAGAAAGGCAATGCTGTCTAATATGGCTTCTTCTTTGATTCAGCATAAAAGAATCACAACGACTGTTGCAAAAGCAAAAGCGTTGAGAAAATATGTTGAGCCATTGATCACGAAGGCTAAAGATGATACAACACATTCTAGAAGAGTTGTTTTCTCTTACCTACAAGACAAGGATTCAGTATCTACACTTTTCAACGAAATCGCTGAGAAAGTAGCTGCACGTCCGGGTGGATACACCAGAATTATCAAAACTAACAACAGGTTAGGTGATAATGCGGATATGTGTATCATCGAGTTGGTAGACTACAATGAATTGTTGTTGACTGAGGCAGCGCCTAAGAAGAAGAGCACAAGAAGAAGAGGTGGTAAGAAGAAAGCAGCGGACAAAGCTGTTGAAGCTACTGCTACTGAAGCTGTGGTTGAAGAGGCTGTTGTGGAAGAAACAGTAGTTGAAGAGGCTGTCGTAGAAGAAGCAGCTCCTGAAGTAGAAGAGGTAGTTGAGGCAGAAGTAGAAGAGACTACTGAAGCTGTAACTGAAGAAGAAGCTCCAGCTGCTGAAGCAGATGAGGCGACTGAGCCAGAAGCTTCTGCTGACGATTCAGAAGAAGAAAAGAAAGACGCAGAATAGTCTTTCAAACAAATAATTCAAAAAGGGATTGAGCGCAAGTTCAGTCCCTTTTTTTGTGGGCTAATTCGAAAGGGTATATTTTCGAGTTTTAAATAAGAGATATTGAAAGGCCGCTATAGTATATTTCTCAAGCTCATGGTTATTGACATAGTCCTGAAGGGAGTGTTTTTGTTTACCCAGGGTATTAACCACTCCATGGATCAATCTCTTGGTTCTACATTGGGTTATTTTCTCTTTATCGAGCTGTTTTTCTTTGCGGTTCCGTACTTTTTCGTCTTGTGGATTTATCTCTTTTTAATCGAGCGTTATCGAGACAGTAGGTGGATCATAGTTAACTGGGGTAGAGCATTACTGACTGTGTGTTATACAAGTATTATCACCTCTCTGGTCTACTATATTTGGTTCTATGGCGAATGGCCTGTATTTCAAACAGTGACGTTTTTTGGTAATAGTATTCTCATTGGAATTGCATTATTTTGCTTGACACGTCACACACTTAATCAAACCGAGTCAAGAGGATGAATAAGAGGCTTCTAATTTATATATCTGTCGTATTGTTACTACTGTCATACTTTGTGCCTGGTTCGGTAGACTTCAGACTGTATGATACCTACTTCTTGATTTCTTTATCTAGTTTGTTGGTACTACTAGTGATAGTCCTCCTAATAATCTATTTGCTTAGAAAGTCAGAATAATCTGGGGACTCCAGAAAAACAAGCTGGCTGGAATAGCGACTAAGAAGCATTGCCGTTTTCTAACATCTAACATCTAACATCTAACATCTTGCTTCCCAAACCTCCCTTCTAAGCCCTAAATTCTCCCTTCTGAAAATCCATTTTGCTCGGTAAACTTTTGAGCTTATTTTTGCACGATGCGAAAAGTCGCACGCCCATCAACATATGTCGCATAACACATTGAATTTATCCCAAAAGAAAGCAGTCCTCTTACTAGAAGACGGATCTCGCTTTGAAGGAATTGCCATCGGAAAAATAGGGACTGTAGGAGCAGAAATCTGCTTTAATACAGGTATGACAGGTTATCAGGAGATTTATACCGACCCTTCTTATTACGGTCAAATCGTTATAAATACTACCTCTCACATCGGAAACTATGGAGTTGAAGATTCAGAAAATGAGTCTGATGCACCAAAGATTACAGGCCTTGTGGTCAATACATTTTCAGAGGACTTTAGCAGAAACTTAGCTGATGGTTCCCTGCAAGAATATCTTGAGACGAATAACATAGTAGGCGTATCAGAATTAGATACTCGTTTGCTTGTTCGACACATCAGAAGTAAAGGCGCTATGAATGCCATTATTTCTTCTGAAGATTTGTCTGATGATGAATTACAAAGAAGACTAGCAGAGGTACCTTCTATGGAGGGGCTAGAGCTTTCCTCATTCGTGAGCACACAAGAACCTTATTTCGTAGGTGACGAAAATGCTGATCATAAGATTGCTGTTCTTGACCTAGGTGTAAAGACTAGTATTCTCAAGCACCTGGCGAGTCGTGGTAGCTATTTAAAAGTTTTCAATGCGAAAACCTCTTTCGAAGAAATGAAAGCATGGAACCCTGACGGTTACTTCTTGTCCAACGGACCGGGTGATCCATCTTCAATGGATTATGCTATTGAAACGGCAAAAGAAATTATGGCCGAAGACATGCCATTGTTTGGGATTTGCCTTGGGCATCAGATCATCTCATTGGCATGTGGTATCTCAACCTTTAAAATGCATAATGGTCATAGAGGCCTTAACCATCCAGTTAAGAATTTGGTGTCGGGTAAGAGTGAGGTGACCTCACAGAATCACGGCTTTGCGGTAAGCAGGGAGGATGTTGAAAAGTCAGATACTGTCGAGTTAACGCATATAAACTTAAATGATGACACTTGTGCAGGAATTCAGGTAAAAGGTAAGAAAACGTTTTCCGTACAATATCACCCAGAGTCATCACCGGGTCCACATGATTCACGTTATTTGTTCGATGAATTTATCAATCTTATCAAATCGTAAGAGAAACAAATTATGAGTTTAATAGAAAGTATTCACGCCAGACAAATTCTGGACTCAAGAGGTAATCCTACAGTCGAAGTAGATGTAATCACGGAAAACGGAGTTTTGGGTCGAGCTGCTGTTCCTTCAGGCGCTTCTACCGGAGCACATGAAGCAGTAGAATTACGCGATGGCGGAAACGAGTACCTGGGTAAAGGTGTGAAGAAGGCAGTTGAGAATGTTAATGATATTTTGGCTGATGAGCTTATCGGTTTTTCAGTATTCGAGCAAAACCTGATCGACAAGATCATGATCGAAGCTGATGGTACCGATAACAAAAGCAAATTGGGAGCGAATGCTATCCTTGGTGTTTCTTTAGCAGTTGCGAAAGCTGCTGCTGCTGAGTTGGGCCTGCCGCTGTACAGATACGTTGGTGGCGTGAGCGCCAATACACTTCCGGTGCCTATGATGAACATCATCAACGGTGGATCGCATGCTGATAATTCTATCGACTTTCAGGAATTCATGATTATGCCTGTTGGTGCTGATAGTTTCTCTGAAGCAATCAGAATGGGGGCTGAAATTTTCCATAACCTAAAGAAAGTACTTTCAAGCCGAGGTTTAGCGACAAACGTGGGTGATGAAGGTGGTTTTGCACCAAACTTAGGCTCTGACGATGAGGCACTTCAGGTCATCTCTGAGGCTGTTGAAAATGCTGGTTATAAAGTCGGTGAAGATATAGTTTATGCCCTTGACGTAGCTTCTTCAGAGTTTTATTTGGAGGATGAAAAAGTGTATCACTTTAAAGATTCAACAGGGAAGAAGCTTTCTCCTGTAGAGATGGCCGATTACTTAGCCGACCTCAGTGAGCGATATCCGATCATTTCTATCGAAGATGGAATGTTCGAAGATGACTGGGAAGGATGGAAAGCTTTGACAACCAAGATTGGTGATAAGGTTCAGTTAGTGGGTGACGACCTATTCGTAACTAACGTAACCAGATTACAGAGAGGAATTGACAATGGCATTGCCAATTCAATCTTAATCAAGGTAAACCAGATAGGTACTTTGACTGAAACGATCGAAGCAGTAAGCCTTGCTAATAGAAATGGTTATACCGCTGTGATGTCACACAGGTCAGGTGAGACCGAAGACAATACGATTGCAGACTTGGCAGTAGCATTGAATACAGGTCAGATCAAGACAGGTTCTGCTTCACGTTCGGACAGAATGGCCAAATACAATCAACTGATCAGAATTGAAGAAGAATTGGGCGAAGTAGCTAAGTTTCCTGGAAGTAATTTCAGAAACGCATACTAGTCTTTTTAGATTATAGATAAAGCCCCTTTCGTAGATCACGGAAGGGGCTTTTTGTTGTATAGCTGACATGTTTCAATTAATTGAAAATAAATTTGAAATCATCGCAGCCTTTTTTCGCTTCATAGGGTATAGGCTATCAAATGATTGATTATGAAAACTAAAGTACTTTATTCACTAATAGCAATCGCTCTTATTATCTCTGCCTGTGGTAGTGACGGAGGAGGCGATGATCAACCTGATCCATGTGCTGTACCTGTCTCAATTGCCATCTCAAATAATACTAACGCTGCAGCCGGTCAATCGGATGGTAGCTTCACGGCTTCCGCAACAGGAGGTAGCGGAACTTTTGAGTATAGCATTGATGGTAATACATTTCAGGCCTCAGGTACATTCTCAAATTTAGCAGCCGGCACCTATACCGTGACCGCTCGTACAAACCAAGGATGTTCAGGCACTGAGCAGGTAGTGATAAGTGAAGATGGTCAAGCTGTACCTTCTTTTGCAAACGACATATCACCAATCTTTACTACCAGATGTGCAACTTCAGGATGCCATGTCGATGGTGGTAATGCTCCTTTTGCTATCAATGGATTTGCAGATGTACAGCCTAGAGCTGCGGCCATTAGAAATAGAGTAGCGGGCCGAACTATGCCTCCAGGTGGTTCTCCTGCTTTATCAGATGCTCAAATTACAAGCATTTTGGCATGGGTTGACGGAGGAGCACCAAATAACTAGAATGCTCCTTTTTGGAATCTTGGTGAAAAGTTGATTACTTTTATACTATGAATCCTTTCACCAAGATTCCAAAATTCTTCAAGAACTACTATTTCCTTTTTGGAACCTTCTTTATCGTTTGGATGCTCCTTGTGGATTCCAATGATGTAGTTTCTCAAATTAAAATGACACAAAAACTGAATGGGCTTAAAGCTCAGAAGGCTTTCTATATCGATAAGAAAGTTCAGGTGTTAAAGGATAAGGAAGAGTTGAGTACTAATAAGGCCTTGCTCGAGAAGTTTGCCAGGGAAAACTATCTTATGAAGAAGCCTTCCGAAGATTTGTATATTGTAGTCACTGAAGACTAAGAAAAATAATCAAGATTTATAGTCCTCTTTCGAGGACTTTTTCGTTTACAGTGCATATGAAAAAAATCTTAATTGCCCTTACACTCATAATCGGAGTTGTTTCTACATCAAAAGCCCAAGTCTATTTCGAAGAAGAACCTGAAGAGTTAAGCTTCAAGGATCGCTTGTATTTCGGAGGTAACTTCTCCTTTAACCTTGGCAATCGCTTTACATTCATAGATGTTTCACCACTAGCTGGCTATATGATCAACGATGATTTTTCGGTTGGTGTCGGAACAACTTACTTATATCTTTCCAGAGAGTTTTTGACGATTCCCTCCGGCAATAGATTTACTGTAAGTAATAGCGTCTATGGAGGAAGAACATTCTTGAGGCACCGTGTATTTGACAATTTCTTTGCTCATGCCGAATTTGAGACCTTAAATACCGAATTTCCATCGTTTGACGGATCGCAGGGAACGGTGAGAGAATGGGTTCCAGGACTCTTTATTGGTGGCGGTGTTTTTCAGCCTGTATTTGGAAGAGGTGGAGTAAACCTAACTGTACTGCTCAATTTGTTACATGATGATCTTAGATCCCCTTATAACAGTGCTATAGTGATTAGAGGAGGAATTACCCTTTAAGGCTCATACCAAAACGATCACCTAGTAGTTGCAGATCATTTTCTACAGCATCCAATAATGGAATTCCATTGGACAAGCGTTCAGTTTCCATGGCCCTTTCAGGGTCTCCTGGAATTAGAACAGGTTCTTCCTGATTCACAGGCTCAGAGTTTTTGAACCTTCTGATCCACTTGTCCATATGCGTCTTAAACTCATCAGCAGGTCTAAAGGCATCTATGCGCATGGCACCGAAAAAATGGCCGAGACCTTCGCCCACGGGATCACTTACAGGATCCATAAAGCTTACGAATGGGGGAGCCCATGGTCCGTAGTTGGCACCAGAGAGCACTGCTGAGAAAATATCTACCATAGAACCTAGAATGTATCCCTTATGACTTCCGTTGGCCCTGTCGCCTCCTAGTGGTCTTAATGCCCCACCCTCTTTCACGCCATAGGCATTCGTGGTTACATTGCCTTCCGCATCCTGAATCCATCCTTCTGGCGCTGGCTCATCCTTTCTTTGTAAGATTTCTAGCTTACCGTTAGCGGCAGTAGTCGTGGCAAAGTCGCCAACGTATGGTGGTTCGTCTTTAGCGGGAATGGCTACAGCAATTGGATTGGTGCCCAGGAGTCTTTCCTTGGAAAAAGTAGGGGCTACTAGAGGACTGGCATTTGTCATGGACATACCAATCATATCGTGTTGCAAGGCTTTCATCGCATGATAACCAGCAATACCATAGTGGTTGGAGTTTTTTACTGCCACCCAACCTGTTCCTGCATTTTTGGCTTTTTCAATAGCCACCTGCATCGCAAATGGAGCGACCACTAAACCCAAACCTGAGTCACCATCTACTACAGCCGTGCTTGGAGTTTCATGGACAATTTTAATCTCAGGAGTTGCGTTGATTCTTCCTTTTTCCCATAGCCTCACATAACCACTTAGCCGGGCGACACCATGAGAATCGACACCCCTGAGATCAGCCGATAGTAAAGTATCAGATGCCGTAGTTGCATCGGCCTCAGAGCAACCCATTTTCATAAAAACGGCATGTGCAAAATCGTAGAGTTCTTTATGCGTATAAATAGCCATGAATTAATTACTATCTCGTATTTCAGTTAAGGCTCTATCTGAGAAGAGCAGGCCTTCTTTGAGAGCATAGGTACATGCAGTAATATGCTTTACATCCAAATCTTCCAATACAAAGGAGATCAGGCAACTTGCTACAACAATCATGTCTACCCTCATGCTTACCATACCTGGTATAGCCAAACGCTCGTTCTTATCCTTAATCAGCAAGTCACGATGAATATCATGATAGTCCTTGATGGGTAATTTGAAAGTAGTACTGGAAAGCTTGCGCTCCTTTTTGATTTGATTTAAATAAATCTCGGAGAGCGTATCAAAAGTGCCTGAGCATCCAATGATGCCTGTGGGTTTATGTAAGTTCAGTGCACTCTTAAGGTCTGCAAGTTCATCCGCTAACCAGGTGAACATCTCATCTACACTTTCGGCAGGCATGGGGTCACTTTTATGAAACTTGTCGAGCAGGCGTTGTGCTCCTATTTCAAAGCTCTTCTTCCAAAGTACACCTTGATCATCGCCAATGATGAATTCTACACTGCCACCGCCAATGTCCATTACCAATTGGTTCTGGTCCGACATTTCCATTGCGGCTTTTACTCCCTCAAAAATCAATTCAGCTTCCAGTTCCCCAGAAATGACATTGATATGGATTCCGGTTTCTTGTTTAATCTGTTCAACCAGATCCTGGCCATTCTTTGCGCTACGTATGGCACTGGTAGCTACGCCCTTTACATCAGTGACTTCAAACTGATCAATGACTGTTTTGAATATTTTCAGCGTATGAATCGCTCTTTTGATGGCATCATTGGCAATCTTTCCTTTACTAATACCATTCTGACCAATTTTAACGGCAATCTTTTCCTTATAAAGCGTTTTCATCTTGCCCTTATTGATCTCCACAATGAAGAGATGAAAGGTGTTTGTTCCAAGATCAATTACCGCTCTGCGCATACTCACTAGTACCTGATTAAAGGTTGGCCGAATATAAGGTATATTGGTAAATAATGAATCTTCCGATTGTGGAATTACTACTGTCGAAAATTCTTTTTTGAGTCTATCTATATATCTTTGGCTACTTAATTATTACCTATGGGAGATCAGAAAAACGAGGCGCCTCAAACCCACCTCTTAAGCAAGGAAGAGAAATATGCACTACTTGAGTCAAAGCATCAACAAGCCATGCTTGGTGGAGGGGAAAAGCGAATTGAAGCACAGCACAAGAGAGGTAAACTCACTGCCAGAGAGCGCATCACGTTATTGTTAGATGAAGGATCTTTTGAAGAGATCGGTAAGTTTGTAGAACATCGCGCCACCGATTTTGGCTTAGACAAAGAGGTATATCTTGGTGATGGTGTTGTGACAGGCTATGGAACAGTGAATGGACGTTTGATTTATGTCTATTCTCAGGACTTTACCGTTTTTGGAGGCTCCTTGTCAGAGACACATGCTGAAAAGATTTGTAAGCTCATGGATTTGGCCATGAAGAATGGTGCTCCCATCATAGGTTTGAACGATTCGGGCGGGGCCAGAATCCAGGAAGGCGTGGTTTCTTTGGGAGGATATGCCGATATCTTTTATCGAAATACCAGGGCTTCGGGTGTTATTCCTCAGATATCTGCCATCATGGGACCTTGTGCCGGAGGTGCGGTGTATTCACCAGCCATTACGGATTTCATCTTTATGGTAGAAAATACTTCCTACATGTTTGTAACAGGTCCTAATGTTGTGAAGACTGTTACTCAGGAAGATGTGACGGCCGAAGAACTCGGTGGAGCAAGTACCCACAGCGCAAAAAGTGGCGTCACCCACTTCTCATCTGCCAATGAAGTACAATGTTTAAATGACATTAAGAAACTGATCTCATACATCCCTCAAAACTGCGAGGAAGATGCTCCAGTGTACAAGTACAATGCGGAGAACGAGATTAGAACGAAACTCAACGATATTATTCCAGATAACCCTAATCAACCTTATGATATGCATGAGGTTATTGAGCATTTGATTGACGAAGATTCGTTCTTCGAAGTACACAAAAACTATGCGGAGAACATCATAGTTGGTTTTGCAAAGATTGGCGGTAGATCTATCGGTATAGTAGGCAATCAGCCTGCATCGCTTGCCGGTGTGCTTGACATTGATGCAAGTGTAAAAGGAGCCAGGTTTGTGCGTTTTTGCGATAGCTTCAATATTCCATTGTTAGTCCTGGAAGACGTACCAGGTTTCTTGCCAGGCACAGATCAAGAGTGGAGAGGGATTATCACTAACGGAGCCAAATTGCTGTATGCTTTTGCTGAGGCCACAGTACCAAGGATTACTGTGATTACTAGAAAAGCTTATGGTGGTGCATATGATGTGATGAATTCTAAGCATATCGGTGCTGATATGAATTATGCGTGGCCGATGGCCGAAATCGCTGTAATGGGAGCCAAAGGCGCGGCCGAGATTATCTTTAAAAGAGAAATTGCTGCAGCCGATGATTCCGAGGCAAAACTTCAGGAGAAGGTAGATGAGTATACAGCCAAATTTGCGAATCCTTATCGTGCAGCCAGAAGAGGATATGTAGATGAGGTAATCACCCCAGACACGACAAGACTGAAACTGATCAGGGCCTTTGACATGTTGGAGAATAAGGTAGATACATTACCTAAAAAGAAACACGGTAACATACCATTGTAAGATGAATAAGACGAGCGAAGACTTCTTAATAAAATACTTGAATAATGCTTCTCCGACTGGGTTTGAAAGTTCGGGGCAACAGATTTGGCTAGACTATATCAAGCCTTTCACAGATTCATTTTTTACAGATAAATATGGCACCGCAGTAGGTGTCATTAATCCTGATGCACCTTATAAAGTAGTGATCGAGGCACATGCTGATGAGATCAGTTGGTTTGTGAACTACATTGGCGATGACGGTTATATCTATGTCGTGCGTAATGGTGGATCAGATCACCAAATTGCCCCTTCAAAGCGTGTGAATTTGCATACGGACAAGGGAGTGGTTAAAGGAGTTTTCGGTTGGCCAGCAATTCATGTAAGAGACAAGGCTCGTGAGAAAGCACCAACACTGAAGAATATCTTTATAGATGTTGGAGCTTCTTCTAAAGAGGAAGTGCTGGAAATGGGCGTTCATGTAGGTACTGTAATTACATTCGAAGATGAGCTCTTCAAGTTAAACAATAAGTATTGGTGCGGCCGAGCCTTGGATAATCGTATTGGTGGTTTTATGATTGCCGAAGTTGCGCGAAGGCTTAAGGAAAACAGGGTTGAATTGCCATTTGCTCTTTACGTGGTCAATGCCGTTCAGGAAGAGATCGGACTTCGTGGTGCTGAGATGATTGCAGCACGAATCAAGCCAGATGTGGCCCTTGTCACAGACGTATGCCACGACACGCATTCGCCAATGTATGATAAGAAGTTCGATGGCGATCAGAAAGCAGGCTTAGGACCTGTTTTAACAGTTGGTCCGGCAGTGCACAATAACCTGCTCAAAATGCTTATGGCTGTGGCAGATGATCAAAAGATAGACTTTCAGCGCTCTGCATCTTCCAGATCTACAGGTACGGATACTGATGCATTTGCTTATTCGAACGAGGGTGTGCCTTCAGCATTGATATCGCTTCCATTAAAGTATATGCATACTACGGTTGAAACGGCCCATGAAAAGGACATTGAGAAAGTGATCGATTTGATGTACGAATTTCTCGTTCAATTGCCTGCCGATCATGACTTTAGTTATCTGAAATAGAATGGTTGAGGTAATTGATCAAATGGGACGTAAAGTGAGGGTCCCTGAATTGCCTCAACGCATTGTTTCATTAGTTCCTTCCCAAACAGAGTTATTGTATCATCTTGGGCTGGCCGATCGTGTGGTAGGCCTCACCAAGTTCTGTATTCACCCTGAACACTGGCGAGCTGAAAAAACTATTGTGGGAGGTACGAAAAAGTACCATATCGATAGGATTCATGCCCTTAAGCCCGATTTAATCATAGGCAATAAGGAAGAGAACGAACAACAAGGAATTGAGACTCTGGCAAAAGATTATCCTGTTTGGATGAGTGATATCAGTAACCTGGGCGAGGCAGTCGAGATGATTGAGGCTATTGGTGAACTTGTGGGTAAAAGGGAGGAGGCACAAGACTTGGTAAATGAGATTCAAATTGGTTTCTCTGCATTTGATCCTGCTATGTCGGATACTTCGGTGATATATCTGATTTGGAAAGATCCTTATATGGCTGTTGGCAAGCATACCTTCATTGACAACATGATCGGCACCATAGGCTTTAAAAACCTCATAAAGGAAGTGCGATACCCCACTTTAGATATTGAAGAACTTCAGCGACTAAATCCAGATGCCTTGCTTTTGTCCTCGGAGCCTTATCCGTTTAAGGAGCAACATGTGGAGGAATTGAAAGCAGGACTACCAAGTACCCGAATCGAACTGGTGGATGGTGAACTATTCAGTTGGTACGGAAGCCGACTCAAAGAGTCACCGGCTTATTTTAAGGAGTTGATGAAAAAGTTTTGATGAATTCAAAGGAACGGACATAGGGGAGGCTCCAGCAGCCTCCCCGTCCTTACGTTACCTAAACACGGCAAATGCGTTGCACACTTGCATGTCGTAACACTCCCAAATCTCTTTTTTCCTAAAAGGGTATTTTTTGCCTGATTTAGCCTTTAATGGAAATTTGAAGGAGTCCGAAGGCACTTTTCGCGATTTGTCCTTCGTGGCAACGTGGTAGAAATATGTTTTTTCGTCAGATTTCCCCATGAGTTTTCTTTCGCCTGGGGCAAGCTTTACTAGACCATCTACAGACCAATCGCCATCAATCTCCTTATAGCGGATGGCTACCTTCAGTGGCGCTGAAGACTTGTTCTCAAAGTAGATATGGTAGGCCTTTTTAGGTGCTTCTTGGTTGAAACCGGTGCGCTCACCAGGCAATGAGTAGTGGCCGGTGAGCTGAACTGGAGATTCGAGTTCTATCGACTCCAGCTGGGCATAGTACGATGGCCTTTTATCCTCTTTTTGAGAGAAATAAGCAGCCATCATGCCGCCCAAGAACAGTACGTATACTGCTATCGGTTTCATCTGTTTAGGTTAAATGTACCTAAAGATGAAAAACATATATGAAATATTCAACATATATTCATAAAAAATTATCTACCTCTAAAAATCAAGACGCAGAAAATCCTTCAAAAACCGCTCTGAATTACTCAAAAAGAGGGTTTTTAGCTCAGAAAAGAATTTAGAAAAAAATTATGGATTAATAAGAAATGGACGGATTTGCTCTATCCAGATGTCGTAACCTGCCTTATTCATGTGCAATCCATCTTCGATAAACAGGTCTTTTTTAAGCGAGCCATCCGCATTGAGCATCGGTGTCCATACGTCCACGAATTGAATTTCGTCCCAAATGGCACATACTTCTTCAAGCACCTTGTTCAGTTCTTCGTACTTGGCTTTCAATGACCATCTGGCTATGCTGGGCTTGGGTGAAATGATAACGATATTCTTTATGCCATCTTCTATGATCAGTTCTCCAACCAAAGCGGTCAAGTCGGTGAAGATTTCAAAACTGGATTTACCTGAGTTGATATCATTATCTCCTTCGTAGATGAATACCTGTTCAGGTTTAAAGTTGCTGACCAACTCTTCCTTATAGTGTATAAGGTCACTGGTCTCTGAACCACCAAAGCCGGTATTGATCACGTTGTGATCAGGGAAATAGCTTTTGAAATCTGTCCAAAGTCTAATACTAGAGCTTCCTGTAAAAACGATTCTGTTTTCTGAAGGGTAATTGGTCTCAGTTCCTTTGATCTTATCAACCTCTTCCGCAAATCGGTTGGGGTCTTGCGCCAAGCAGGTGAGAGATAGGAGAATAAGGAGGGAGGTAATCGTAAACTTTGACATAAGCCTAAAATAAGGCTTTCTGCCTAATAAGCATCCCTCATTACTTAGCTATTGGTTTGATTTTAATTATATTTATATAAGAATTATTAGATTAATAAAAATAAAATAATAAAGTTCTAATGAATTGCCTATGGAGACTGTCAATTGGATAGTTTTGGGTATTGGGCTCGTTTTCAGCGTCTATAAGGTATTTAAGTCGCCCAAGGCTTATTTTACGGGCCTTTTTAAGAGTCCATTAGATAAATCGAAATCTAATTCCTTCTTTATTATTGCTTTGATTGTGGCCCTGTACTCATCTATAATCTATGTTTTGGGCTTGGGAATGGAACTTGCTGAGACTGTCACAATAGTCTTAATTTCTATAGTACTATTGTGGAAAGCTTATGAAGTCCTAAGTCATCCTAAACTTTACTTCTTTGGGTTGTTTAAGAAATACGATAGTGATCAAAGGACTTCTGAAGAACCACTGAGCATGTTGATTATGACAGGAGTAATTTTGGTGAGTTACTTGCTAATCGCTTGAGAGTCGGCTTAATATCAAACTAATCTTTCGAAGATAGTAGCTCATGGATTTGAGCATATTGGATGAGCATAATCGTCTTAGCATCTTTGATTTCACCAGTGCTCATCATTTCAACCGCCTTGTCGAATGGTATTTCCAAAACTTCAAGATCTTCTTCCTCATCGGAACCACCGCCTTCATTAACTTTCATATTGTCCTCATATTCTGCCACAAAAAAATATAGAATCTCTGTGACGGAACCTGGCGACATATAACTCTCGAAAACCTTTCGCACATTGGCAATTCTGTAACCCGTTTCTTCTTCCGTTTCCTTTCGGATGCAATCTTCGGCATTATCTTCTTCTAATAAGCCAGCACAAGCTTCTATGAGAAAACCATCTGCATTGCCATTCAGATAGGTAGGCATTCTGAATTGACGAGTTAATACAACAGTACCTTTCTCCTTATTATATAGGAGTATGGTTGAGCCGTTTCCACGGTCATAAGCTTCTCGTTCTTGCCGTTGAACGGAACCGTCCTTTGCTGTATAGTCGAAAGTAATTTTTCTGAGGGTATACCAGTTGTCGGATAAGACCTCCTTATTAATGATATCTATGCGTTTGCTCATGAACTATATGCGGGCCTGATAAGTATACAATTGATAATAACGACCTTCTTTGGCGATCAATTCGTCATGCGTTCCTCGCTCAGCAATTTTTCCCTCCTCGATCACCAATATCTGATCTGCTTGTCTAATAGTACTCAATCTATGGGCAATCACAAAAGTGGTTCTGCCTTCCATTAAAGTAGATAAACTCTTTTGTATAAAGGTTTCACTTTCAGTATCGAGGTTAGATGTAGCCTCATCAAGGATTAGGATCTTAGGATTTGCCAATACGGCACGAGCAATCGCAATTCGCTGACGTTGTCCTCCGGATAGTTTTACGCCTCGCTCTCCAATCAATGTATCAAGGCCATCTTCAAACCGATCGGTGAACTCATGGACATAGGCGCTTTCCACAGCTGTCTTCAGTTCTTCTTCAGTAGCATGAGGTCGGGGAAAAAGTATGTTCGCCCTGATGGTCCCTTCAAAAAGAAAGTCATCTTGCAAGACAACACCCAGATGCTGCCGATAACTTCTCAGTTTAGCAGTAGATAGATCAATACCATCTAGAGTGATCTGACCCTCTCTCGGGTTCAGGAAGGTAGCTGCCAAACCCGCAATAGTAGATTTACCGGAACCTGAAGTTCCGACCAAGGCGGTTACACTTCCTGAAGGGGCGTCAAAACTGATATTTTTGAGTACTTCTTTATCTTCTTCGTAGGCGAAGCTCACATCATCAAATACGATATCACCTTTTATACCTTGAAGCTCCACGGTACGTTTAGGGTCTTCGTCCTCAGTAGGGGTTTTCATGATTTCTTCCGTACGATCCAAGCCCGCAAAGGCCTCCGTGATTTGGCTACCTATATTTGACATTTGTACAATTGGTGCGATCATAACAGCCAGGTAAGCAATGAAGGCAACCAATTCACCAGGAGTCATACTGTCCTGAATGATATAGTAGCCTCCAATACCGAGAATCCCTGTACTAGCGACACCAGCCAGTAAAAATGTCGCAGAGCTTGTCACAATGGCCGTTGCCGTCAAAGTCTTCTTGACATTTTGATAAAGCTCGTCAACACCATTTTCGAAAGTTTCAATCTCTTGAAGCTCTGCACCAAAACCCTTTATTACCCTAACACCATTTAGGGTTTCTGTCAGGCGACCGGTTACTTCTGCATTAAGTTGTCCTCTTTTTCTGAAGATGGGCCTCAGGTAGGAGAAGGCTTTCATGGCTACCAACCCAAAAACCACTACCGGAGCAATAACGAATGCGGTGAGCTTAGCATTCATATCAATTAGAATGTATAATACCCCAATAGAAGTCAGCAAACCTCCTAAGAGCTGAACCAGTCCAGTACCTACTAAATTTCTCACACCTTCAACATCGGTCATAATTCTGGAGACCAATGCGCCTGACTTTGTACTGTCAAAGTAATTAATGGGCAGAGATAGAATATGTTTTTGAACTTTAACTCTCAGCTGTGCGATGAGTTTTTGGGCTTGTACACTTAGTAATCTTGTTAGCGCAAATGAGGTTCCGGCCTGTGTTATGATGGCCGCTATCGTTACTGTTATAACCAGCCAAAGCTTCTGCATGTCCTTGTTGACTACCACATCATCGATGAGGTATCGAGTAGCTCCTGGTAAAACCAGACTTGCTGCACTACGAAGTAATATGAGGACTAATCCTATTAAAAGGAGCCCTCGTTTTGGCCAAATGATTGTTTTGAAAACCTGGCCGACTGTAATATTATTAAGCTTTTTCTTTTTTGACATGCTGGGATAAGATCAATGAAGGCTAAACGATGTGCACGCTGAATTGATTCCAAGATATGGAAAGTAATTTAGCTGACATTTGATTTAGATCAATTTAAGACCCAGTCGCTTCGGATACATGATCCCAAAAGCTAGGATAGGATTTATTGACCACACCGGGGTCTTCAATAATGATTTCCTGCTGGGTGCAGAGGGGCGCAAAGGCCATGGCCATGCGGTGATCTTCATAGGTGTGAACACTCACAGTGTCCTGACCCGGTTCAAACTTTGAGCGGACTTCCCAAACGCCTTCTTCAACCTCCTTTAATTTGATGTTGAATTTTTTCAGTTCTCTTTTTAGAGCTCTGATTCTGTCGGTCTCTTTAATACGGAGACTTTCCAACCCTGTAAAACGGCTTTCAACCTTCTTTACTCCACAAACCACAGCAACAGTTTGGGCAAGGTCAGGACAGTCAGAAAAATCTATTTCGACAGCATTTCCATGAGGAATCTTTTCCAGAATAACCCCATCCTCTTCGAAAGTACTCATTACCCCCAGTTGATTCATGATTCTGACTATGGCGATATCTCCCTGAAGGGATTTTTGTCGGAGTCCCAGGAGTTTCACTTTTGCCTGGTCAGCCAAGGCAACAAAACTATACCAATAACTGGCACCAGACCAATCGGATTCTACTACATAGTCGTATGAACCGTAAGGTTGTCGTTTGATCTCAATGGTGTTGTTTGTCCATGATGCATTGATCCCAAAAAGACGCATCATATCTAATGTCATTTGGATATATGGGCGACTGCCAACTTTACCCTTGAGTGCCAGTGTCAATCCTTTTGGAAGGCAAGGGGCTATCATTAGGAGTGCAGAGATATACTGACTACTCACATCACCCTTTATACTTATCTGGTCCTTCTTTTGCTCCTTGAGAGGCTTAACTTCTATCGGTGGAAAACCATCTTTTTGCAAGAATTTTACCTTAGCACCAATTTGCTTTAGGGACTTGGCTAAAATTTTTATTGGTCGCTGTTGCATTCGCTCAGTTCCAGTGAGTACTCTTGGTTTATTTCCCAGAATGGAATAAGCAGTAAGGAAACGCATGGTAGTCCCGGCATCAAGTACATCTAAGGTATCTTCTTCACTAGCCAGCAACCTAAGCATGGTTTGAGTGTCTCTGGCATTAGAAAGGTTTTTTAGACCAGAGTCTCCACCTGAAAGCGCATTGATGATCAAGGCCCGGTTGCTCTCACTCTTTGAAGCTTCGAGCTGTACTTCCGAGCTTTTAATAACCGGACTGTGTTTCAGCGTTATGGTTTCCAATTTATTGCTTTAGGGTTAAGTAGAAGAACAAGGCATCCATTACATCCTTTTCATCAACTGCAACATCGTAGCCTGCTCTGCCAATCTCGTATAGGAGAGAATGGTTAAGGAAGTTTGCCACATTCTTTTTATCCTGATACATCAACTTGATAATGGATGTGAAATCTCTCTTATCAATGCTAAGTTCAGGGAAAATGTTCAGTATTGTTGTACAAATTTCCTGCAGATCGGCTTCTTCAAGACTTAATAACTTTTTCGAAACATGGGCTTCACAAATCATCCCAATAGCGATTGCTTCGCCATGTAACAAGTGATTTTCTGTATCCAAGTAATAGCTTTCTATCGCATGGCCGATCGTGTGACCGAAGTTTAAAATTTTCCTAAGACCTCTTTCCTTCGGATCTTGCTTTACCACCTCGTTTTTGATCTCTACAGAATGGGCAATGACGGCATTCCAGTTGTCCTGAGTTAATCCCTTTTTTGCCACTTGCTGGTAGTAGTCTTTATCTACAATTAAGCCATGTTTAATTACCTCAGCAAAGCCAGACCTCAGTTCTTTCTCTGGAAGGGTTTTAAGGAATACAGGGTCTATCAACACGGCAGTTGGGTCTTTAAAGAAACCGATATGATTTTTGAACCCTTGAAAGTCTATACCAAGTTTTCCGCCTACGTTAGCATCAACAGCTGCCAACAGGGTAGTGGGGATGTTAATAAAGTCAATGCCTCGTTTATAGGTTACTGCGCAGAACCCACCCATATCTCCGATAACACCACCACCCAGATTGATCAACAAAGACTTCCTATCAAAATTGGCATCGGTGAGCGCCTGCCAGATCATTTGACAAGTGTTAAGCGTTTTGTTGATTTCTCCAGAGGCAATTTCAATCACTATGTGTTCAGGAAGTAAGTCCTCAATGATCGGATAGCAACACTCTTGCGTCTTTTCATCGACCAGAACCGCCACTTTCGTATGGCTATTCTCGTCAAAGAATCCTTTAAGACTTACCTGGATATCATCTATAGTGATTTGACTCATAATGGCTTACACCTTTTCTTTCAATTGAGCCTCTTGCATTTTCACGGACTCCTCGTGTACCGCAAATAAAAAGCTTTTCATGAACTTTTCGGTCATGTTTTTCTTCACTCCCGAGTTGATTCTTGACTCCATAACGTCATGCCATCTGTTGGGTTGATAAACGGCAAGATTATGTTCTCTTTTGTACTCACCGATTTGCTTAATCATCTGGAATCGATCGGACAGTAATTCGATGATTTGAGTGTCTACCAAGTCTATCTTCTGTCTAAACTCATCTAATTCGCTGATGGCTTCAGGGTGTTTGTCAAGTGTCTCTCTGAAGTTTAGATTTTCATAAATGATTTGAAGTGTTTCTGGGGTGACCTGCTGTTTAGCATCACTCCAGGCATTGTCTGGGTCATGATGTGTTTCTATCATTAAGCCATCCAATCCAAAATTAATCGCCCTTTGACTTACCGAGGCAATGATCTCACGCGTCCCGGCAATATGACTTGGGTCACAGATCACGGAGATGCCAGGTAACATTCTTTTCAGGTGAATCGGCATACTCCATTCTGGTTTATTTCTATATCGCTTCTCATAAGGGTCGGAAAAGCCTCTGTGAATAGCAGCAACCTTATTAATACCCACCTTATTCAGTCTCTCTATGGCACCTAGCCACAATTGTAAGTCTGGGTTAATTGGATTCTTGACCATCACCGGGACATCTGTGCCTCTTAAGGCTTCGCAAATTTCTTGTACAGAGAATGGATTAACGGTAGTTCTTGCACCAATCCATAATACATCTATGCCAGCTTTTAAAGCAGCTTCGGCATGGGCCGTATTGGCAACTTCTACTGTCAAAGGGACATTAAGTATTTCTCTAGCTTTTTCTAACCAACCCAGTGCTTCAGATCCAATACCCTCAAAGGACCCTGGCCGAGTGCGGGGCTTCCAAACTCCGGCTCGGAACATTTCAATGTTACTACCTCTCAGTCCTTTGGCTATGTCTTCAATCTGGCCTGGACTCTCTGCACTACAGGGTCCGGCTATTAAAACATGCTCTGATAAACCTAATCCCCAGTCTTTGATGTCTACGATTTCCATTTTTTTGCAATAAAAAAAGCCCGATTCTTGTGAACCGGGCTTAAGTCAATTTTTTTAAAATTCTTTACAAGCAGCGGCTCACTTTATTCAAGCTGAAAAAGTAAAAAAAGTAATAATATGCTACTGCTGTTCTATTCACCCGATAAACATATGTATCTTCTCGACTAGTCAAAAACTTTCTACTGAAAAGTTTAGTAAATCGATTGAATTATTTTTCTATGAGGCTAAAAGTCGTGGAATTGTTGGGTTCATCCTCGATGTTTTCAGAAATAACGTGAAGCGCATTGTTTTCTAGGGCTTCCATACTCGAGATCACTGCTCCATGTGGATCTCGATTGTTTTTTAATTCATCAATCGCTCCGGCAGTGCTAGTACTGGATATAAAAGTGATGTGACTGTACTTTCGGAAAAATCGTTGAGTCTCCTTGATCGCCATCGGATGCGAATAGATCTTCTTAATAGAATGTAAAGAGTTGGGGTTGATACTCCCCAAGCAAAGGTGAATAGGCAGATCAAATTCCTCAACAACCTTAAAACCACCAAGCTTGATCTTTTCAAGGTTGTTGCTTACAAAACCCGAAGTACTGTTCTTGATGGCGACCAGTGCACGGTTGATTTTTCCCTCTTTCAAAGCCGAGAAAACTTCATCAAAGTTCTTATAAAACGTAGGTTTGACATTCGGCAAATACCGTTTTCGGGCAATGTCGTGATAAGTATTTTCCGGTCCGAGTAGTCCTAGATTAGTCATTGGGATGATTTTCTTCTTCTATCATGTTAAACACCTCAGTCTGCTTTTTCACTGACTGTTGATGTAATAATCTTAGAAGGTCAACGATAAATTCATCGTCAAGATTCAATTGTTTCCCCCAATTTGGTCTGGACTTGAATATTTCTTTCCATCTGCTGATCTGAAAGATGGCAACATTGTTCTGTTTTTTGAATTCGCCAATCCGTTCAACCAGGTTCATTCTCACCGCAATGGCCTCCAATAGCTCTCTGTCTGCCTGATCAATCTGTTCACGGATGATTTCGAGTTGATCGAGATAGGTTTTTTCTGTGAAACTGGCATCTCTGGGGTTTAGACGATCGATGATATCCAAGAGGGATGAGGTGTCTACTTGCTGTTGTGCGTCACTTAATGCTGAGGATGGATCACAGTGTGCCTCAATCATCACACCATCATAATCTAAATCCAGAGCTCGCTGGGCTAGAGGCTCAACGGCATCTTGAGCACCACTAATATGACTTGGGTCGCAGATAAGCGGAAGCTCCGGGAATTCACTTTTCAATTCCAAAGGAATCTGCCAGAATGGAGCGTTTCTGTATTTCTTTTTCTCATAAGTGTGAAAGCCACGATGAATTGCACCAAGCTTGGTAATGCCAGCTTTGGAGAAACGCTCTAAGGCTCCCTTCCAAAGAGAAAGCTCGGGGTGAATAGGGTTTTTTACAAAGACCGGAATGTCTACACCTTCAAGTGCTGATGCCAGTTCACTTACATTAAAAGGATTGACGGTGGTACGAGCACCAATCCAGAGCATATCTACCCCATACTTTAATGCAAGCCCTATATGTTCGGGTGTGGCGACTTCTGTGGCAAACTTGAAAGGAGTTTCCTCTTTTAATGATTTGACCCATTGCAAGCCCACTTCTCCAACACCTTCAAATGACCCTGGTCGAGTTCTTGGCTTCCAAATACCCCCACGAACAATGGCCACCTTATCTAAAATCGGGCTCACTGATTCGCGAAATTGTCTTTCATTTTCCACACTGCAAGGCCCTCCGATGACAAGAGGTTTTTTATATGGTTTTACCCAGTCCTTTAATGCTTCTATCTGCATCTACTTTAGCTTACTTCTTTGGTATAACAAATGTAACCGACTTACGGTTTGTTAATTATATTTGCCTCTCTAATTCACCCTATGGATCTAAAAAAGTTTGTTGATTTCGATCAGATAGAAATCGCTTTCAAGGCTAAGTCAGATAAGGCACTCAAAAAGAGGCATTTCATCTTTTCTACTATGAAATGGCCATGGATGGTTGGTTTGGGTACCTCCTTAACAAAATTTAGTTTAGGTGTCGGTTTACCCGTAAAGGGTATAGTCAAATCTACCATTTTCGACATATTTTGTGGTGGAGAAACCCTTGATACCTGTTCAGCAACTTGTGACGAGCTCGAAGCTTATGGTATAGGAGCTATTTTCGATTATTCTGTAGAAGGTGAAAAAACCGAAGTAGGTTTTGAGTCGACTACAAATGAGGTCATCGAAACGATCAAAACAGCGGCCAAATCTGATGTTATGAAGTTTGCGGCTTTTAAGATCACGGGCATCGGTTCTTTTGACTTACTGGCTAAAATCCATAACAAGGAAACCTTAAGTAGTGAAGAAACTGCTGCTTATGGGCGCGTGCAAAATAGAGTTGCCAAGATTTGTGCTCTGGCGGCTGAGCTAGGAGTTACTGTACTGATCGATGCAGAGGAAACATGGATTCAGAAGCCGATTGACGACATGACCATCGCAATGATGGAGCAATACAACAAGGAAAGGGCTGTCGTCTATTATACCTTCCAAATGTATTGCCATGCCATGTTGGAAAACCTCAAAAAGTTGCATGCTCGGGCTAAGAGTGAAGGCTATGTGCTTGGGGCCAAGTTGGTAAGAGGTGCATATATGGAGAAGGAAAGCGCCAGAGCTGCCGAAATGAACTACACCGATCCTATTCAACCTGATAAGCCATCAACAGATCACGACTTCAATGCTGCATGTAGTTATTGTATTGAACACATTGGCGAGATTGGATTATTCGCTGGATCACACAATGAAGAGTCCAACTATAGATTGACCTTATTGATGGATGAATATGGCTTAAAGCCAAATGACGATAGAGTCTACTTTGGTCAGCTTTACGGTATGAGCGATCATATTTCTTTTAACCTGGCACATGGTGATTACAATGTGATCAAATATGTCCCTTATGGCCCGATAAAGGCGACAATTCCCTATTTGATAAGAAGGGCTGCTGAGAATACATCAGTGAAAGGGCAAAGTGGCAGGGAACTCACCTTGGTGAAAAAAGAGTTAAAAAGGAGGAGAACTTAATGAGTCATTGTTATAAAAAAAGAGCCAGATGAATGAATCATCTGGCTCTTTTGCGTTTGTTCTTGGTTTAGTTTTTACGCTGATCTTTTTTCTCGACTTTCAGCTCATAAGCTTTACGAAGTTCAGTAGCCTTTTTATCAGCCGTACTTTCATCTATAAATGAATTGTAACCTTTCTTGTAAGTTTTTACTAGGTCTTTGTGCAAGTTAGGATCTTGCTCATCAATGTATTCTACAAAGACATTACCATCCTTGGACTCTTCTTGCTCTTTGAAGATGGCTCTGGCTTTACGGATTTCGTAAAAGGGAATCTCATAGACCTCCTTTTCAATGTCATCTCCTTCGAAGTGGGCTTCTGTTTTAAATTTGAAACCGTATTCAAACTTCCCTTCTATGGCGCGTAGTGAGTCAACGATCATGAGAATTTTATCGTTGGCTGGGTCTATTTCATTGGCACTTGCAGGCACCTCTTCAATGATATCTAGCAGCTCACTTTCAGGTTCTGCAGTTTCTGTACAGGCAAAGGCAATGACCAACAATGCCAAAACGGGTAAGGCAAATAGTGTTTTGAATTTTTTCATAACATTTGAGTTTAATTTTTGAATCATTTTTATTCTTGTTTCTATAGGATGTTCATTGAAATTGGAAATCAGACTACTGTTGACTTGTGACAGTGTCAATTCCAATAAAGACTTTTGATAACTGACCGGATTGGTCATTTCTAGGGCGTGCTGATCAGCGATGTATTCATGCTGAAGCTTAATAGATTTACCATATAAGTAGCTAAAAGGGTTAAACCAGAATACACACTTGAGTACTTCAAAAAAGAAGAGATCTAATGAGTGCATTCCCTCGATATGAGCCGACTCATGCGCAATGATATGCGCTTTTAATTCTGGATTTTTACCTAATTCCTTACCAATAAATATGGTATTGAGGAAGCTATATGCTCCTAAACCCTCCGTTTCAGCAATCTCTATAGGCTTAGCCTTAAGTGATATCTTTTTGCCAATTCGTTTTCTGGCATAGATAAATTTTATAGCCAGTAAAAGCATGGCTACCCCTAAGCCAACTTTGTAAATCAGTCCAATTGAAAGGAGGGGGGATTGTGAAACCGCTTCCACTTGCCCCATGCTACTTTCTACAAAAGTAGCTTGGCTGTTTGGGGTTGAGAATAAGCTCAATCCAATGTCAATACTCAGAAGTGGAATCGCCAAAGAAATCAGAGCGGTGATCAATAGATAAAACCGATTGAGTGAGAGCAGCTTTTCCCTTCTCAGAAAGAGCCAATAGATGCTATAAAAGCATGCAAGGCATACTGATGCTTCTACGATGTAATTAATCATTGTCTTTCAGTTTTTTCATTAAATCTTCTACCTGCTTGAGGTTTAGTTTCTTTTCTTCTACCATAAATGAGAAAAGCTTCTCTGCAGAACCTTCAAAATAATTGCTCAAAAATCCATTCATGAAGCTTTGAGTATAAGCCTTCTTTTTCACCGAGGCTGAATAGGCATAAGTGTTGCCAATCTTGACCCGCGTAACAAAACCCTTTGTTTCCAAAATCTTTAAAAATGTACCAACCGTGTTGTAGGCAGGTTTCGGCTCGGGCATATGATCGACAATGTCTTTAATGAAGAGTTGATCATGCTCCCAAACTACCTGCATTATCTGTTCTTCGGCCTTGGTTAATTCTTTCATCTCCTAATATTTTCGGAAATGTCCTAAAGATTTCGGATTAATCCTAAAGTTTTAGGAGAAAATATTTTTAAGTATATACATGACAGGGCTTAAATGTTTATTTAATCTTATCTAATCACTATCTTTGCGCTCTTCAAAAAAATCGTGAAATGCAGGTTTTAAGCGAACAGGAATTACTAAGAAGACAGGAAAAGGCTGAACTTGAAAAGCTAGGAATCAACCCATATCCATCAGAGACCTTTGAGGTTTCGGCTTTTTCAAAAGAGGTAAAGGAGCAGTTTGATGCAGAACCTGATCGCTTTAAAGAAGTGAGTATGGCAGGCAGGCTAATGAGCCGAAGAATCATGGGATCAGCTTCTTTTGCCGAATTGCAAGATGCTGAAGGCCGTATACAAATCTACCTAAGAAGAGATGACCTATGCCCTGAGGAAGATAAAACGCTTTATAACACTGTTTTTAAGAAGATTTTAGGTATTGGTGATTTTATCGGCATCAAGGGCTATGCATTTAAAACCCAGGTGGGTGAGATTTCTGTTCACGTCACTGAGCTTAAAGTACTTTCCAAGTCTTTGAAACCATTGCCACTTCCAAAGACGGATGCAGATGGCAATGTACATGATGCTTTTACCGATCCGGAGCAAAGATACCGTCAACGCTATGTTGACCTAGTAGTGAACCCACATGTTCGTGATGCTTTTGTTAAAAGAACGCAGTTGGTTAACTCAATGAGAAATTTTCTTGCTGACAAGGGATATTTGGAAGTAGAAACCCCAATTCTTCAGCCATTATATGGTGGGGCTGCAGCCCGTCCATTTAAAACTCATCACAATACGCTGGATATGACATTATATTTGCGTATTGCCAATGAGTTATACCTAAAGCGATTGATCGTTGGTGGGTTTGATGGAGTTTTTGAATTCTCAAAAGACTTTAGAAATGAGGGAATGTCCAGGTTTCACAACCCAGAGTTCACGCAAGTAGAGCTTTATGTAGCTTACAAGGATTATGACTGGATGATGGACCTGGTGGAGGCGATGGTTGAAAAAGTAGCAATGGATCTTCACGGCACCACGGAAGTTCAGGTAGGAGAGCACATGATCAATTTCCAAAGGCCTTGGAAACGCTTTACCATGTTTGAGGCCATTGAGCATTTCACCGGTGTAGATATTTCCGAAATGAATGAGGATGAGTTGAGGACTACCGCCAAGAACCTGAAAGTAGAGATTGACAATACTATGGGTAAGGGTAAGTTGATCGATGAAATTTTTGGTGAGCATTGTGAGGCAAAATTGATTCAACCAACATTCATTACTGATTACCCAGTAGAGATGTCTCCTTTGGCGAAGAAGCACAGAGACAAAGAAGGTTTGGTAGAGAGGTTTGAGGCGATTTGCAATGGGAAAGAGATTTGCAATGCATTCTCCGAGCTGAACGACCCGATTGACCAAAGAAAGCGTTTTGAAGAACAACTAGAGTTGGGTAAGCGCGGAGATGATGAGGCCATGGTGCTTGATGAAGATTTCTTGAGAGCTTTAGAATATGGAATGCCACCTACAGCTGGTTTGGGTGTTGGGATTGACCGACTCTCGATGATCATGACCAATTCAAATTCTATTCAGGACGTGCTCTTTTTTCCTCAAATGAAGCCAGAGAAGAAGGCGGTGTCTATAGAGTTAAGCGATGAGGCCAAAGGGATTCTAGAGGTCTTGATGAAGTCAGGCAAAACGGAATTACCCACCCTTAAAGGGAGTACTGGCTTGTCCAATAAGAAGTGGGATAAGTCTGTTAAAGAGTTGACTCAAAACGGACTTGCCAAGGTCGAAAAAACCGAAGAAGGTTTATTTATTGAAGCAATTAATTAGAAGAGATACTGGTATCGAACTGGCTTCTGCGTCTACTGATCTTAAGGTCTTTAAGCGCAGAAGCTTTTATTTGGATGTCTATCGTATATGAAGTAAAGGTGCCAAAAGGAATCCAGTTGGCTCTCATCTCCCAACATCCTAAGTCCCGGTATAGACCGATAGAAGTCTGTACAAAGTCCTTTGCGTCAAAGTCATAGCCTGTATTGTAAGTCATCTGCCATTTTGGGGTCAGTTGTACCTGTCCATTTGCTCTGACAGATTGCCGGGTGGTTGTTCCTGTGGTAGACCAGCGATAACTGTAATCATAGCTGAGTCTAATATTCCATGGAATATTAATGTCAACATAGGAATTGGGGTCATAGAAATACTCAGGGAGGACGCTTTTACCCCCATTGTTCAGTGCCCCGAATTGGGTCGGATCTTCACCCGGAAAATCTCCCAATGCATTCAAGCCTTCCTCTCCAAGGGCGCCACCACCGCTAAAACTCCTGCCACTGGAACTGTTTGCTCGTGAATTTAAATTCGTGCTCAAAGAGAATCGAGCATTCGTTATTCTTCCAAGCCCTTGGCCCGACCTTATCGCCAATGTGGCTCTTCGCTCGGTTGTAGTTACGCCTTCATTGGTACTGGTAATATAAGTGTAAGGGTCTAGTGTAGCACCCATGATGATGTTGAGCTTTCGATCAAAAAGCGATGTCCTGGCATTGATGCTAATATTTGAAAGCTGGAAGGAATCCGCTAAAAAATTGTACCCGCCTGCCAATGAGAGGTTGTCCAGAATGGTAACTTTTTTTGCCTGGGCTGTATCATTTCTCACCTTCATTTCTAGCTTATTGCTCACAGAAAAGCTCAAGGCAGCAGACTCACCCAAAGAAGGTGATCCAAAGCGAAACCCATCATATATTGAAAGTTGCCTTTCAGTACCACTAGTGTCAGTTTGAACAGTCTGATAAAAGCCAAACTTAGGATCACTAAAATCGGGTCTGTAGGTAAAGGCAATCGTTGGGGTAACAATGTGTCTGATTGCCTCAATTTTACGTCCCTTCTTGAATGGGAACATACCATAAATCTGAGTTGACAAGCCCATGCTTGTACTATAGGTCATAGCCCTACTGAATCCATTGATTGTGTCGATTCTCACAGCATTTTCGTCAGGAAGAAATTCATAGTTTAACTCTTCCAGATACCAGAGTTCTTCAATATTAAAGGAGGGCGTAAAGGTCAGATTTTCAAGAAATGAAAAAGAGGTAGAGAGGTCAATATTATGTCTAGCACCATTCTTAGCATTATCGAGTAATTCCGGTATACTGGCGAAGGTAACGGCAATGGTGTCATTGGTGACTGCTCTGTTGGCAATGTTGAAACCGGCAGACCCTGGTTGCACCACATTGGTCACTCTATTTGAGGCATTGAAACGCCAGCCTAAATTCAATCTTTTGAGAAATTCACCCTTTGATCTTTTGAATGGAGTCAGGCGATTCATGGTCATTGAAAACTCGGGTAAAGAAATGTCTACCACACCTGACTGTACATTTTGATTATGTCTACCACTAATGGCGTAGCTAAAAGGAGATCGTGGTATAACACCACTGAAGTTTACATTTGAACGAAACTCAGAACGGATGTTATTCTGAAGGTTAACAGTGGATAGATTGTTTTGATTAAACGTACTCGTTCCGGCTGTGACACTGGCAGAGAAATTAGAATTCCTTCCCTTTGAGTCTGGCCTATGAGACCAGGAAATCCAAAAGTCTCTTGAGTCCAAGGGTACCTCATCTGTTTCTGGAGTTCTATTTCGATTGTATGTAATGTCTAATGAGCCACTGTATTTATAGCGGTTATTATAGGCAGTACGAAGTTTTAGTCCCCAGCTACCTTTCGAATAGATGTCACCAGTAATGGCCGTATGTATTTTTTCATTCCATGCCTGATACCAGCCTCCTTCTCTTAGAAATAGACCTCTTCGCTGCTCATCACCATATTTAGGAAATAAGACACCAGATAAATTAGACTCGTCCGTATCAGGGAAGAACCCAAATGGAAGCCCCAATGGAGTGGGAATATCTCCTACATAGAGTAGAAAAGGACCAGTGATCACACTTTTTCCGGGTATTACTTTAATTTTCTTGGCCTTGATATAGGTGGTGGCATTCGGATCATCCAGGCATGGAATGTACTTGCCCTCAGAAATGTATGCCGACTGATCAGCATTCCGTTTAATGACATCTCCAGTAAGTTGACCGTCAGGTTGTTCAGTGGCCACGCCTTTGATCCTGGCCCTTTGGGTTTCAAAATTGTAGCGGATCTCTTCCGTTTCATATACACCCCCACGGTCTTTAAAAATCGGTCTACCAATCCAGATACCTGTAGAATCTTGAACTCCACGGGCCGTGAGTTCGTTAGTATTTCGATCGATGATGATTTGCTCGGCTCTCAGGTTGATGTCACCATACTCGATTTTGGCTTCACCATAGAGATAAGTGATGTTGGTCTGAGTTTTGGTGATGATAGAGTCTTTAGCAAAGTATTTGATGGTTGTTTCAATACCATTGACTACTACGGTGGCAGAATCTTGAATACCAGGTAGCGTATCTGTACCCTGTGCGAGCGTGGTCTCTAAAGAATTGGTACGGTTTTGAAGGGTATTGAGCGAGTCAGGTTTTATGGCATTCACTTGTGCCTTCATATTGATAGCTAGAATGAAGCAGAAGAGGCAAAAAAATATAATCCGTTTTGAAAACACGCTATTTTTCCGTTTTTCGGAAATTTTAAGATTTTTGCGTAAAGTTATTTTAATCGATCGTTTCATTCGCATCAAAGTGAAAAATTATAGCCTTCTGGTCATCTTTCTGATTGTTTCCTGTTTGCATGTCAACGCAATGCAGGCTCCAAATGAAGGGGGTAAGAAAAAGTATAAGGTTGTACTTGATGCGGGGCATGGTGGTAAAGATCCTGGAACACGTGGTAAAAACCTCAAAGAAAAGGATGTAGTCCTTCCAGTTACATTACTGGTTGGCAAATACCTGGAAACCCTTACAGATAACATTGAGGTCATTTATACTCGAAAAAATGATGTGTACAGTCACCCCAAAGTTCGTGCCATCATGGCCAATGATGCGGAGGCAGATTTATTTGTTTCTATCCATGCCAATGCCATGAACCCGGGTTATGAGTCGGTTTCTGGTACGGAGGTCTTCGTTATGGGCACCAAAAATGAGGGCAGAAATTTTGAGGTCGCCAAGCGGGAAAACTCAGTAATTTTGCTTGAGGAGAACTATGAAGAAATCTATCAGGGCTTTGATCCAAATGCACCAGAGGTTGACATTATGTTCTCAATTCAACAAGAGGCTTACCAAGAAAATAGCATTCTACTCGCTTCAAATATCGATGAACAGTTCAGAAAGCGAGCTGGAAGGAAAAGTCGCGGAGTAAAGCAGTCTAGTCTTTGGGTACTTTGGAGTACCTATATGCCTAGTGTTTTGGTGGAATTAGGCTATCTTACGAACCCCAAAGAGGAAAAAGATCTTGGAAATCCGCAGGTGCAAGACTATTTGGCATCCGCAATTTTTAGGGCAATTAGAGATTATTTTGAATATTTAGAGTCAACTGGAAACTAAGCGAGTGGCAAGAGGAAAGGAATTCAAGGTAGGATTATTTGTACTGCTGACGGCATTTGCATTGTACGTTGGCTTCAACTATTTGAGAGGGCTTGATGTGTTTTCTCCCTTGACCACTTACTATGTTGAATATGAAAACGTCAGTGGCTTAAAAAAGGGAGACAGAGTTATTCTCAACGGATTGGACGTGGGTAGTGTTATTGATAGGGGCTTCAGTGATGAGAGCTATAACAATATTTTAGTAACCCTAGCAATTGACAATACGATCAATCTTACGGACAGTACGATTGCACGGCTAACGAAGCCCGACTTTTTAGGAGGAATAGAGATCAAACTCGTTATGAACCCTGGTACACGTGTGCTGGAACCGGGTGAGAAGCTCATCAGTGATATAGATGGAGGAATCACAGAACTATTGACGGAAGAAGGACTTTCAGCGGCAAACTCACTTTCGGCATTGGTCAATAAAATCAATGATGTACTTGAGCCCTTTGTAGAGAAATCGGATAGTATAGGAAAGGCGATCGACAATTTTACTGCTGCTTCTGAAAACGTGAAAGATTTAACCGGAAGACTGGAGGGCTCTTTAGACCTTGTGGAAAACCGAATTGCCTGGTTGACCGATTCTATTACTTATGCATTGAGTGGATTAAAACCATTGACAGATCAGTATACAGAATTAGGTGAGAAGCTTAATGCCATTGACATAGAATCGCGATTGGTGAGTATGGATTCTTTACTACTTGGAACAAAAACCTTCCTCGATAGACTAAATTCTAATGATGGTACTTTGGGTAAGTTAATGTCGGACGATTCGTTGTATAATACAATGACACAAACAATGGCAGACTTAGATAGTCTATTTATAGACTTGAGATACAACCCTAAGCGATACATGCACTTCTCAGTCTTTGGTAGAAAGAATAGGCCCCCTGCAGACGGAAGAGGAACCGCTGACAAAAAGAAAAAGAACCGATAGGTTTCCACACTTGAAAAGTCCACTTCTTGGGTCTAATTTTAGTCACAAGTAAACTATGAGGAATTGCCAGTGTTATTTGGCATAAATAAGACTTAATGGATATTGAATTCAATAAGAATCAAGACGAATTACAACAGCTGATCTTTCAGTTGGATACCAAACTCAAGAAAGTAAAGTTGGGTGGAGGTGAGAAGAAGATTGCCAAGCAGCATGAGAAAGGAAAACTCACTGCACGTGAACGAATCAACTACTTGATTGATAAGCCTGAAGACTTTCTGGAAATTGGCGCCTTTGTAGGTGAAGGGATGTACAAGGAATATGGCGGATGTCCTTCAGGAGGCGTTGTTACCGGAATTGGAAAAGTAAGAGGTCGGTCTTGTGTTATCGTGGCTAACGATGCGACAGTAAAGGCTGGCGCTTGGTTTCCTATTACGGCCAAGAAAAACATGCGTGCCCAGGAAGTGGCCATGGAAAATCGACTTCCTATCATTTATCTGGTAGATAGCGCAGGCGTCTTTTTACCTATGCAGGATGAGATTTTTCCTGACAAGGAGCACTTTGGAAGACAATTTCGAAACAATGCCAAGATGACCTCAATGGGGATCATTCAGGTTGCAGCCATAATGGGTAGTTGTGTAGCCGGGGGTGCTTACCTACCAATCATGAGCGATGAGGCGGCCATAGTCGATAAGACAGGCTCTATTTTCTTAGCAGGCTCCTATCTGGTGAAAGCCGCTATTGGAGAAGATATTGATAATGAAACACTTGGAGGTGCAAGCACCCACTGTGAAATTTCCGGAGTTACAGACAATAAATTCCCTAACGATGAGGCTTGTCTGGATTACATCAAAAACATTTTTGATAAGATTGGAGCTTTTGAGAAGGCAGGGTTTGACAGAGCTGAGCCTAGGGCACCCAAGCTTGATGCAAATGAGATTTTGGGAATTATGCCTTTAGATAGGACTAAGCCCTATGATGTAAGAGAGTTGATTACACGTTTCGTGGATGACTCTGAGTTTGATGAGTATAAAGAAAAGTATGGCCAAACCATTGTCTGCGGATATGCGCGGATAGACGGTTGGGCGGTAGGTATTGTTGCCAACCAGCGTGTTGTTGTAAAATCCAAAAAAGGTGAAATGCAAATGGGAGGGGTAATTTATTCCGACTCTGCTGACAAATCCGCCCGCTTTATCATGAACTGCAACCAGCGCAAAATACCATTGGTCTTTTTGCAGGACGTAAGTGGCTTTATGGTAGGCAGCCGGGCAGAGCACGGGGGTATTATCAAGGATGGCGCAAAAATGGTGAATGCCATGGCCAACTCTGTCGTACCAAAGTTCACCATCATCACGGGTAATTCATTCGGGGCGGGTAACTATGCCATGTGTGGTAAGGCATACGACCCAAGACTTATTTATGCCTGGCCGACTGCTCAGATCGCGGTGATGAGCGGAGGTTCTGCCGCTAAGACATTGCTTCAAATCAAAGTATCTACGCTAAAGGCTCAAGGCAAAGAGATCTCAACTGAAGATGAGAAGAAGCTCTTGGATGATATCACTGCGAGTTATAATGAACAAATGAGCCCATATTATGCGGCATCGCGGTTGTGGGTGGATGGAATAATTAATCCTTTAGAGACGAGAGAAGTAATTTCGAAAGGTATTGAGGTAGCCAATCAGGCACCCATTACTGAGAAATTCAATGTGGGAGTGATCCAGACTTAAGTATGCCAGAAGAAGAACATCTGAATAACAAAGAACTCAAAGCAATGGTATCATTGCTTGATGATGACGACTTTGAAATTGTCCAGCATATTGAAGACAAGATCAAATCGATGGGAACGTATATCATTCCCTACCTGGAGTTTGAGTGGGAGAATAGTTTTAACCCTGTTGTTCAAAAACGCATAGAAGACTTAGTGCATAACCTTCAGTTTGAGTTGCTCAAAGAAAAGTTATATGCCTGGAAGATAGATGGAGGGAAGGACTTATTGGAAGGAGTTTGGTTGATCAATACCTATCAATATCCTGACCTTGAATACGAGCAACTGAGCAAGGAACTGGAGCAATTGTATTATGAAGCCTGGCTTGAGTTTAAGGCAGACATACACCCTGTGGATCAAATCAAGATTCTCAATTCGGTTCTATTTGGAAAGCTTCACTTTGGAGCTAATACCAAAAACTTCCATTCGCCTGGTAATTCGATGCTTAGTGTGGTCTTACAGACTAAGAAGGGTAACCCAATTTCACTATGTATCATCTACATGTTGGTAGCGCAAAAGCTCAAAATGCCAGTATTTGGTGTTAATCTTCCAAATCTTTTCGTAATGACTTACAAGCAAGACGATGTTCAATTCTACATCAATGCTTTTAATCGTGGTCTTGTTTTTTCCAAGAAAGAAGTAGACGAGTACATCGCTAACCTTAAACTCTCGCCAAACGATCGTTTCTATGAGCCCTGCTCACATATCGATATTGTAGCCCGTATGCTTAGAAACCTGATTAACTCTCACGAAAAGCTTGGTCATACCGAAAGGGTGGAGGAGATTAAACTACTCTTGAATATTATTGAGAAAGAAGCTCAGTAGGCACAACAAATATGGACTGAGTCCAAGAAGCGACTTGCCAATTTATAATCAGTCGCAACCCCATTTTCTAAGATTTGACCTTTTACTTCACCACCATATGAAAAGTCAGAGACAATAAGTTGCTCAGCAAAAGTAAGTTGAGTTCGACCATGAAGCTTGTAGAGCGCCTCTTTGGCAGCCCAGATTTTGGTCAGCAATTCACCATTACCCGCTGCCCAAGTTGCTTCAGAACTATGCAAAAATTTATGCGCGATACGGTGGATCTGTTCGCGCTCGGTTTCAATGTCTATTCCAACTTCTCCTGATCTATTAATAGCAGCAGCACCAAAACCCTTGGCATGTGACATAGAAATGCCAATACTCGTCTCTTTTAAGTGAGGCTTTCCAAACGGGTCCTTATAGATATAAAACTGACCGATCTCTCTTACCAAATGCTTCAATGCTGTTCGGGCACCTAACCATTCCAATCGCTTGGACGCAATTTTGACAGCATTTAGGTCATCGAGTTCTTCGTGATTCAAGTTTAATTGTTGTAACAATTCATCTTCGGTTTCAGTGATCTTCCATAGGATATAGGAGACCTCAGGCGTAATCGAAGATTTGTGGGCAATTGGCATGAATAATTAATGAATGCTGATGCTTGATTAAGTAATTTTACCGCAAATCGAAGATACTAGCTTTTTTATTCATGCCTAAAATAGAAGTCAATAAAGTAAATACCGTTGGAGGTCATTCTGACTGTGTTTATACACTTGAGCAAGGGCCCAAACCCAATCAATTTTTCTCCTCAGGTGGTGATGGAGTAGTGGCACTTTGGGACCTTAACGATATGGAGAATGGGCGAATGATGGTTAAAGTGCCTAGTTCTGTGTATGCGCTATTCTACTATGCGGAAAGAGACGTGCTCGTAATAGGTCAAAACTTCGATGGGATACATCTGGTAGATCTTGCTAAAAAAGAAGAAATAGGGTCCATCAGTCTCGGTACAAGTGCCATTTTTGATATAAAGGTAATTAAGGATCGAATTTTTGCGGCCTTGGCAAATGGTGAGATCCATGTGCTGGATATAACCACATTAGAGACCGTTCATGTTATTGAGGCATCAGAAAAAAGTGCGAGAACTATCGCCATTTCTGAACAACTGGGTCATTTAACAGTGGGCTTTAGCGACAATTTCATTCGCATTTATAACCTAATAGACTTCGGTTTAATTAAGGAAATTGAGGCGCATAAAATATCAGTTTTCACTGTACAATATTCTCCTGATCAACGTTACTTAATTAGTGGAAGTCGGGACGCTCACTTGAAAATCTGGGATACACAAAAAGGTTATGAATTACATGAGTCTATCGTGGCTCATATGTTTGCAATTAACCATTTGGTTTTTAGCCCTGATGGCAAACATTTTGTAACTTGTAGCATGGACAAGTCCATAAAGGTCTGGGATGCCGAGACTTTCCAACTCCTGAAAGTCATTGATAAGGCAAGGCATGCAGGCCACGGTACCTCGATCAACAAGGTGCTTTGGACAAACTTCAACAACCTGTTATTGTCGGCCAGTGACGACCGGAGTATATCAATCTGGGATATCAAATTTTAATTTTCGGTAAGTATGAACATTACACCGCTAGAGATAAGGCAAAAGGAATTCGAAAAAGCATTTCGGGGTTATGACAAAGATGAGGTCAGCGCATTTTTGAACTCTCTTTCTATTGAATGGGAAAGACTCTATGACCAAAATAAAGAGCTAAAGTATAAACTTGAAGCTTCAGAAAATGAAGTGAAGAAACTGCGCGAAGTGGAGAACTCCTTGTTCAAAACACTGAAAACAGCAGAAGATACTGGTGCCAATATGGTAGAACAGGCAACAAAGACTGCCGAACTACACATGAAAGAGACCGAAATGAGAGCGGATGCCCTGATGAGTGAAGCCAAATCCAGAGCTCGATCAATTATTGAAGATGCTGAGAATAAGTCCCGGGTTATTATTGATGATATGGAAGATGAGATTCGTCAGCTCGAGCAGGTATTCCGAAGTATGAATGCCAGCAAGGACTCGCTAATGTCTGACTTGAAATTACTTGCCGAAGATATATTGAATAAGATCGGAAGACACCAGGACTTCCCTAGTGACATAAAACCCCATCTGAAGAAAGCCAAGGATCTGGGTCGGGAGGTGAATGATAACACATCCAAGCCTGTTGATGTTGAAAGTATCTTGGTAGAGAACGAACAGAAAGCTGCTGAGCAGAGTATTAGTGAGATGGTTGATGAGGCCGCTGACGAAGTGAATACCGAACCCATTGAGGCAACAGCGCCAGAAGAGGTAGTTGATACTACACTAGAAGAGCCGAAAGAAGAACCGATTCCAGAGGTTGTCGAAGAGACTGTTGAGACAAGTAAGGAGCCGGAGATTGAAACCGAAGCAGCAGTAACATCAGAAACGGAATCTTCTGAAGAAGAACCAGCAGAGGCTGGGAATGAAGAAGATAAGCAGGAGAGCTCCTTCTTCGATAAGTTCGAATAACATGAACAAGGATATTGTTTCATTAGAAGGCATGGAATTCTATGCCTTTCATGGTTTTTATGATGAAGAAAGAGAGAAGGGGAACGAGTTTGTTGTAGATGTTCATGTCACCACAGACTTCACCATTGCCTCTGAGCATGATGATCTTGATGGTACCGTCAACTATGAAACAATTTATACCATTGCTAAAGAGGAGATGGCCATTCCTACGAAACTTCTCGAACGAGTCGCACAAAGGATTTTAGAAAGACTTTTCGAAGCCTTTAATGAGGTCTCTGCTGTTGAGATATCTGTGGCCAAGAAAAACCCACCAATTGGAGGTCAGGTAAAGCAGTCTCGCATAACCATGATCCGTCACAAATAGTATTGCTCAGAGCTATATTCCAATGACCACAGCTCAATCTACCATCCATGATCTCAAGGCCTTACTACGCGTTGAGAAAGACGAAGATTATGCACAATATCAGCGTAAGATGCTGCATACTTCTATTGAAGAAAGAAGGCAGAAGGGTGTGACATGGTACCCTGTTCAGTTAATGAGCCAGTATATCAGCACTGGAGATCGTTATACCCTCGAACTTGACCGAACCACACATTTAGAACAGAATCATGCTTTTCAGGTCGGTGCCATTGCTAGCGTGTTCTCAGGACATGGTGAAGATGCCGATGCAGCTTCTGGTGTGATCAGTTACGTCCGAAAAGATAAAATGCGTATTGTGCTTAATTCCAGTGACGTCCCTCAGTGGATCAGAGATGGAAAACTGGGTGTGAACCTGCTTTTTGATGAAGGAGGTTATCGTGAAATGCAGAAAGCACTTAGGGAAGTGCACAGTGCCGAAACTGGACGACTCGCTGACCTAAGAGAAATACTCCATGGAGCTAAGCAAGCATCTTTTAAAAAGGGCTTTGATTTTCAGTCTGTGAACCTCAATGAAGGGCAGAATAAGGCCTTGACACAAATCTTCAATGCCAAAGATGTAGCCATCATCCACGGTCCGCCAGGCACGGGCAAAACCACTACGCTGGTCAACGCCATCAAGGAAGTGGTAAAGACTGAAAAACAGGTTTTGGTCTGTGCTCAAAGCAATGCTGCGGTAGACCTCTTGGTAGAGAAACTCGATGGTTTGGGCATTGAGGTTTTGAGAATCGGTCACCCTGCCCGACTCACACCAGAGGTAATTGAGAATAGCTTGGATGTGAAAATATCCAAACACCCTTTCTTCAAGGAATTGAAAGACATTCGGAAGCGTGCGGATGAGTACCGAAAGATGGGGCAGAAATATAAAAGAAACTTTGGCTACGAGGAACGTATGCAGCGTAAGCTGGTAATGCAAGAAGCTCGAATGCTAAAAGGTGATGCCGATCGTATCGAATCCCAGATAACGGAAGATTTGGTTGATCGAGCTCAGGTGGTTGCCTGTACTCTTGTTGGGTCGACACACAGACTGATTCAAGACCGAACCTTTAAATCTGTATTTATCGATGAGGCATCTCAAGCCTTAGAGCCAGCCTGTTGGATCGCTATTCTAAAGGCCCATCGTGTGATTATGGCCGGAGACCACCTACAATTGCCCCCAACGATCAAGTCACTTCAAGCGGCAAAAGATGGTTTGGCCAATACGCTATTCGAAAAAGCCATAGCGCATATTGAAGGGTCCGTAATGCTCGAAACGCAGTACCGTATGCATCCGGATATTATGAAATTCTCTGGAGATTATTTCTATGGAGGGAAGTTGAAAACTGCTGAGGAGGTAACGCTCCGAGAAAAAGGAAATGAAAGAGCGCATTTTGTTTTTGTAGATACTGCTGGATGTGGCTTTCACGAAAAGGTCAATAAAGAAACTTTGAGTACTTATAATGAGGAAGAAGCAGAACTCTTACTGAAGCACTTAGCCAATAATCTTTCAGAGGACCAGTCAGTTGGCATCATTGCCCCTTATAAGGCGCAAATCGAGTTATTGAAAGACTTGATCATAAAGAAAACAGCTTTTGATGCTCTAAGGGAGCAAATCTCTATTAATACAGTTGATGCTTTCCAGGGACAAGAACGAGATGTGATTTACATTGGACTGACGAGAAGTAATGAGCACAATGAGATTGGTTTTCTAAAAGAGTATCGCAGAATGAATGTAGCAATGACCAGAGCCAAAACACAGCTTGTGATTATTGGAGATTCCGCAACACTTGGTCGCGATTCCTTTTACAATTCGGTGATAGACTATACCAATCAAGTGGGCGGTTATAAAAGCGCTTTTGAGTTTATATATTCCTCCTGATGAATTACTTCTGTTTGTAGAAGCGCGTTTTGGGACTGTTTTTTCCCGTCAGAATGAATGACGTATCGCTGATGGATTGAAACTTGTAGACAGAAAGTTTCTCGGGTATTGTAAACTCTCTAGCAGGAGCCAGATAAGCACTGATATCTATGGAACTGCTATTAAAAGTGTCTAATCGGATGCGAACACCTTTGTATCCCATTGATCGAACTGATAGTATGTTTTCTACAATTGGTTTAAAAAGGTAAAAGAATAGCTTACCCTCATCGTCAGTATAGACTATTCTTGACGGCTTTGAATCTTCTTCCGTGATATCTACCCATGCCCCTTCCAATTTGGTGGAATCAGACTTCCGATAAACAGACAATCCAACAGACAATGACAAATCACTTTCATTAGGTCTAATGTGAACTTTATGCCTTGATAAGTGAGCTTCGTCCAATCCCAATGGCTCAAAGTATAAATAAAGACTATCCGCTTTTAATTTGTAATGCCCTTTTCCTCTGGTTGTAGTACCGAGATGACCGTAGCCTCGAAATTCAAATTTGTTACCCTCAATGAATTCGTAGCTATATCCAGGGTCAGCATATATAGGGGTATAAATGCCGAGCTCAAACTCTTGTGAATGAATAGGAGTTTGGGACAAGCTAATAATAAGAAGTATCCAAAAAGGTCTATTCATCATCTAGGTAAGAACCAATGAACATAATCGCAGTTATCGCATACCAGACATGTGGCTTCTGTGTCGGCCCAATCAATGCCTAGTAATGTTGAAACTTGAGTATTAAGTTGAGCTTGTCGTTCTTCAAACTCTTCATGTTGGCAAACGACACACTTCATTCGCGTTCCGTTAACTTCATAGGTTCTGGTTTTATCTCTGCTAAAAAATCCCATAGGTCATCTGTTCATGTTGCATTCAATGCATAATACGTAAATCTTAGTGAGAACTATAATGCCTTTGCCAAAACCTCAGCAGCTTTTGGATAGAGTCTAAACCAAAGCTCGGGTTCAATTAACTCCAGCTCGATAAGGGCCAGCTGATCATCATTGTCTCTTATGACATCAATTCTGGCATAGATAGGTTTGGTGTCACAAACCTTAACCACTTTTTCAGCAAAAACGATTTCCTCAGGTGATGGGTCATATAGCTGTACAGTGCCGCCAAAATCATCTTGCACACGGAAGTCACCGGGTTTCGCCACTTTCAAAACTGCATGAGTGTACATTCCACCCATCACCATCAAAGAGACTTCACCTTTCTCTACTATATTCTTCTGAAAAGGCTGTAGCATCATAGCCTCTTTCGCGATTAGCTCCTGAAAGATTACCTCATGTTCGTCTAGATTTTTCGGATTGAGCTTATAGGTGTGTCTGGCCGCTCCGGAAATACAGGGCTTCAAAATGCAGTCTTTCCAACCAGTTTCGCCTATGAGTTGGCTTAGGCTGGTTTCTTCCCCAGCTTCAATGTATCGGGTGGGAGGAATATTGATTCCCTTTTTCTCAAGGTCACCCAGATAGTGTTTATCCATATTCCATTGGATCAACTCATAGGGATTGAGCATTTGGGTGATTTTACTCGTCCTTGCTAACCAAGCTTTCCATTCTTCAAAACGATCAAAATAATCCCAGGTAGTTCGGAAGATGACCGCTTTGGTAGTGGACCAGTCAAATTTCGGGTCAGACCAACTTTTTCGTGAGACCGAATATCCCTTTGCCTTAAGGGCTTCTATGACTAACCGATCTTCATCAAGGACATTTTGCGTATACTGATCGATATGATCAGGTGAAACGTGATAATCATCTGTGAGAGCCACAAAATCATAAAGGTGATTCGTCATGCTGTACTGCTGCTATTTGGATTTACAAAAGTAAAGCCTCTGGCATCACTGCCTTCATAAAAGTCTACTTCAAGACCCACTAAGTACATAGTTTGTCTTTTTTCAATGTGAATGGTGATGCCATGTACCTGATAGGTCAGATCTCCATCCTGGGGTTTATCAAAGCCTAACATGAAACCATGTCCACCACAGCCACCTCCTCCTTTGACACCAATGCGTAGACCATAGCCTTCGGGTATGCTCTTGTTGTTCATGATGTTTTTTACTTCCTCAACAGCCTTTTCAGTGAGACTTACCGGTTCAATGGTCATAAGAATGAGAATTATTTCACGTTTTCAGATGTAAACTTAAATACCTATTCGAGATTCTCACTAATTTCAGTTTTTAAATGAAAAGCACCGAAGTGTATTCCGATTTATGGACTATGTAACCGAGTTTTTGAAATTATTAGTTCCAGCCGCCCTGGTCATGTATGCTATGTACCTAGTCATACGCAATTTTTTGCAGAAGCAGTTTGATAACAGGCTTCTGGATATAAAGATTAAAAATAATGAAACTGTTTTGCCCATTCGTCTGCAGGCCTATGAGCGAGTGGCTTTGTTGTTGGAACGAATCTCTCCGAATAATATGCTTTTGAGGCTGAGCGATCCATCAATCAGTGCATATGATTTTCAACAATTGCTATTGAAAGAAATTAGGGAAGAGTTTAATCATAACCTCTCTCAGCAAGTGTATATCTCTGACGGTGTTTGGGCCAGAGTGCGGGCTACGGTGAATGATATAGTGACTGCCGTTCAGGAGTCTTCTCAAAAAATGGATGAAAAGAAAAATGCAATCGATTTGGCGGAGGCGATTTTTGATTATATGATTAAATTGGATAGAGATCCTGTAGGAGAGACACTATCAGTTGTTAAAGAGGAAATAAGGCAATTATTCTAACACCCAACACATGGCCAAGGAACCATCTGCACGAGAAAAAAAGCATTTCAACCGATTTAAAAAGAAGGCTACTGGTATTGTCAATGACAGCGAGTCTCTAAAAAACCTTTTGGTTAAGTTAAAAGCGAAGTTAGATGACTCTGAGAAAGATGATTCTCTTCGTGAGAAACTCGTTGAATACCTGAAACTTGTCTCCCGGATGGTAACCAATACCGTGAGCGGTACCTACAGGGATATGCCCTGGCAAACTTTGGTAATGATTGTTGCGGGACTACTTTATTTTATAGCGCCAATAGACGCACTACCAGACTTTATTCCTGTGGCAGGCCTTTTAGATGACGCCACTATACTCATCTGGCTGGGCAAATGCTTCCGCGAAGACCTGGAGAATTATAAAACTTGGGAACAAGCGAACTTTTCTGAATAACAATTATGTTAACTCAGTGTTAGAACATTGAAGATAACATTATGTCACTTTTGATTAGTCAGTCCCTTGTCAACGAAGCATATACCTATGCTTCCTATCGTGAGTTTTTAGATGGCCTGTTGGCCGAAGGAAAAACCACAGGAACCAATCAGTCTGAGAGTATGATCAATTACGCTACGCTGAATCAGAAGCGCATGCGTAAGTGGGAGAAGATCGGCAAGATTACGCCTGAATTAATGGGTAAACTACAGGCTATTGATCAAAAGATGACATGGCTCGTCATCACGGAAGGTTGGTGCGGTGATGCTGCTCAGAATTTGCCATTCCTAAATAAAATGGCTGAATTAAACCCAAATATTGATCTCAGGTTTGTCCTCAGGGATGAGAACCTGCCGCTGATTGATGCTTTTTTGACCAATGGAGGACGTTCCATACCGAAATTGATCGCCTTAGACAATTCTTTGGAAGTACTAGGTACTTGGGGGCCGAGACCTGATCCTATGCAAAAGGCATTTCTTGCCAACAAAGTGAGTCAGGAGAAGACAGGAAAGGAGTTTACTGAGTACATGCATTTATGGTATGCTAAAGACAAGGGGCTTACGCTTCAAAATGAATTTTTGGCTATTTTAGATGTATGGAATCAAAAACTGCAATCATTGCCGGTGCAAGCGGGTTGATTGGCCAGTCACTAATTCAAATGTTACTGAATAGCAAAGACTACGGTCAAGTCATTGCGTTAGTGAGAAAGCCACTCGGAATCCAGCACGAAAAATTAAAAGAACTTACGATAGACTTCGATCAATTGGCGGAGCTGGATGATTTTCCAGTGGCTGATGATATCTATTGTACACTTGGAACAACTATTAAGAATGCTGGTTCTCAGGATGCATTCTATAAGGTGGATTTTACTTATCCCATGGAGCTGGCCAAGCGTGCCTTAAAAGCTGGAGCCAAACGATTCTTTTTAGTCTCGGCTATGGGGTCGAAAATTAACTCACGCAATTTCTATAGCAGAGTTAAGGGGGAATTAGAGGACAAAATTTCGTTTCTCGACTACCGGACCATTTATATTTTCAAACCCTCGCTTCTAAGAGGTAAGCGGAAAGAGAATCGTCCTGGCGAAAAAATGGCTCAGCTTTTTACAAGAATCATCCCCTTTATAGGCCCTTGGAAAAAGTACAGACCTATACATGCGGATAAAGTCGCTGATGCTATGATGAAAGTGGCTCAGCAGGAGGATAAAGGCTGCTATTTCTATCAGTCGGAGATTATGCGGAAGATGTAATATCGCTTACTGCTTTGACCTGTCATCCTGAACCTGTTTGCTGATAGGCAGGCTTGTTTTAGGATCTCTTATGTTCATATAGCTTGAAAAGCCCCTGAAATAAACTCAGTGGGATGGATTACTTTGTATTGATGGTTTTTACTTCATCGCCTGCTCAAATGCAGTTTTTCCACCTACTACTGGAATAGAAATATTGGTGCCATTGAGGTCGACCATAAGTTTTGTGCCGGGCTCTGGATGCAATGTAAACTCGCTATCACTTGAGAAAATCATCAACCCTATCTGTTGTCCGGCAGGAATGATTTGATCATCAGGTTGTAAGTCGAATTTTAGTTCGTAGAATTTACCTTGTTCAAGCGGTGCACTCTTACGAAGGGATTTACTGTTTTGTGGATCGGCCCAGCCTCTGGTAATGATATTATCTGTGATTTTCGTGCCGTCACCTTCGTTCCAGGGCAGCGAAACCATCCACACCGATAGGTTCACGGCTGGCTTGTCACTGGCCACCTTAATTGTGAGAGTGGATAAGCCAGATAGGTGGAGATCCTCTTTCAAAATAGGTGTGACGAACAATAGACGGTTGCTTGACGAAGTTGCCTGAGCTAACTCAGCTCCAGACTTAGTGTAATCATCTGTGACTGTTTCGGCTTTCTTTCCTTTGGGCTTGGAGGTGGTCAAATTACCTACAGCCGGGGCATTGCCCTCCAGGTAGAGTTTTACGGATTTGGCTTCAGGATTAGGATAATCAGCATAGGCAGTTGGTTTTGTTCTGTTATCATTCTCTCTGACGATCCATGCCTTCGGATCATTTTCTACACCGTTTTCAATGCCATGTAGATATCGGGTGAACCAACGGTTCATCATTTTCATTGGTGGAGGACCACCATGACCATTTTGATGGTAATAAATCTGTGTAGGGATGCCCATTTTCTTAGCTTCCTGAGCAATTCGATTGCTATGCTCTGGCATTACATTCCAATCATTAAAGCCATGAGACATTAACAGAGCGGCTTTCATCGGCTTCATGTCATTGAGATAGTCGCGGCCCGCCCAAAAGTCATTATAGTCGCCTGTGATACGGTCCATGTTGTTGGCCATTTCGGTATCTCTCACTGTTTTATTGTTATAAGGCCTTTTGTCCTCTGCTCCTGAATGAATGAAGTCGTACAGCACGTCAATATCTTCTCCCAAATAACCACCAGGGCTCCTGACCAACCCATTAGAGCGGTAATAGTGATAGTAAGAGGTATTGGGAGCAATCGGGATAATCGCCTTAAGTGCATCCACACCTGTTGTGGCAGCGGCTAGAGGTAAGGTTCCGTTATAAGAAGTACCTGTCATGCCTACATTGCCAGTCGACCAAAAAGCTTCGACTTTTTCATTTCCATCAGGTGTTGTATAGCCATTATCTTTTCCAGCTAACCATTCGATCACGGCTTTAGGTGCCAGGGACTCATTGTCTCCACCAACGGTAGGTGCTCCTTGCGACAAACCTGTTCCAGGAGAAGAAGAATGTACAACGATATATCCCCGTGGTACCCAAATACTGATTTGCGAATTAGAGATGATCGGCCTTTGGCCTCTTCTTTGAACTTCTACATGGTTTCTAGGTGGGGGAGTGGCTCCTAATTCATGCCTAACATTCCAAAATAAACCTGGAGCGTTACCGGCTGTTCCTGCATAATAGGGGCTTGACTCATACACCACTGGAAGCTTTAATCCTTCTGTTTCTGTTTGCATTGGTCTTGTAACAGCCACGTGCACGCGATCCATTTTACCATCACCATCCGTGTCAAATTCTGTTTCTACCCAGAGGTCATGACGAATCCAATCAGCCGAATTGCTGAAAGCTTCTACAATCTGCGCTTCACCGTCTTTAAATACGGGTCCAACAGTAGACTGAGCCATAGCAGTTAATGAAATATAGAATAGAATGACTGATGAAAGAAAGACTGAAAGCTTCATAAGGTTTAGTTCAGGTTGGTACTTGATTGACTAAGGTAAGAAAGAATAGCTTGCCAATTTACTTCATCACATTTAACCTCATAACTCTATTTAATACTAAGGCCACTACTAATGTATAAGCTAAAATGACCAATACTATACCTTGTTCGGCAAACTCCGGATACCAGCTTTGCCACATCTCCCATTCGAAGGCAGGGTTGGGGATGCTTTTATATAACATCATCAATGGCAGTGACAACAAACCTAAAGTCAAAAGTTTTTTGATGTTTAGCTCTCTTAATTCATAGATGATCCAAGTGGCGATAAACGGAAACCCCAGATAGACAATACGTGTCATGTCGCCTCCAGCCAAAAGACCAAAGGCCAAATAAGTCAGGCTAAAAATGAGCAGTAAGTTTCGTTTATTATCGTACCGATGGCTCTGAGCATATTGGCCAAAAGTGAGAAATAGTGCTGGGCCAAAGGCCATGGCCATGGCCGCCAACCATCGCACAATTTCGAATGGATTCAAAATGGCTTGCTTCGCATGGAATCCTATTGTAATGAAAGCCCCTTTTCCTGATTCAATAGGTGAGAAATTACTGCTGATCAGGGACTGTGTGACCACAGCAAGTACCAAGGATGCGGCTATAAGTGGAAGGTCGTAATAGCCTTCTTGTGACTTTCTATTATGATACCATGCATAAAGCAGCAATACCACCATCAGCGCAATGAAGGACTCTTTTTGAGCAGTGGCAAGGGGTGCCAGCCAAAGAAGATGAATAAACTTTCGTTTGAGAATGAGCCAGATGAAAAGGGCTTGAAAAAAGTACAAGGGTACATCGACCGTAGTCGGGTCGAAAGTATTGAGTCTAATGAGTCCTGTCCAATGAAAAAGTAACCAGATAAAGCCCGCAATAAACCACTTGATTTCAAAACCTAGCTGCCTCCAAAGCATAAAGGTTATCCAAACTGCAAGAAGAGAAAAGGTCAGATTGACCAATTGAAAGTCGAACAAAATATCTCCCGAGTTGATGAGAGCCGCCAAAACGGGTACTAGAATGCGCTGGTGGAAGGGGAAAGCTACTTGATAGTCGGCTTGTGTTCCCGCAAAGTATTCGTAGATATTCCTGTAATCATTACCATCAAACTCTGAAGCCAAATCATAGCTTATCGGATCCTGAAAATGCTGATATCCAAAGAAGCAGGTGATGGTAGTGGCTAAAAAAATATACAACCAATATAGCCGGATGCGCATAGGGTGAAAATATGCAATTAACTTGAATCCTAAATTATTTATGGGGTTTTTTGCATCCCATGATCGCAGTGATACAGCGTGTAAAAGAGTCCTCGGTAAGTATTAATGATACATTAAAGGCCAGCATAGGAGTAGGCACAATGGTTCTTCTGGGTATTGAAGCATCAGATGACCGAACAGATGTGGAGTGGCTAAGCAGGAAGATTGTAAACATGCGCATTTTCCCTGATGCCGAGGGTATAATGAATAAGAGCCTATTGGACATCAATGGGGAAGCGCTGGTCATTAGTCAATTCACCCTGCATGCGAGCACAAAAAAGGGAAATAGGCCTTCCTATATAAAAGCAGCAAGACCGGAGATTTCCATTCCACTTTATGAGGCATTTGTAAAACAATTGGCTTCGGATTTGGGTAAACCTGTTGGTTCAGGAGAATTCGGTGCTGATATGCAAGTTTCATTGGTCAATGATGGTCCGGTGACCATTATAATTGACACTAAAGACAAGAAGTAATGACAACAGAAAACAAACCTTTAACCTCTGTTCAGGAAGAAGTAGATGACTGGATCAAAGCATTTGGTGTTCGCTATTTTAATGAACTGACGAACATGGCCCAACTCACAGAGGAAGTGGGAGAGGTAGCAAGAATCATTGCCAGAAGATACGGTGAACAATCAGAGAAAGACTCCGATAAATCTAAAGATCTGGGGGAAGAATTAGCAGATGTACTTTTTGTCGTAGTCTGCTTGGCCAATCAGACAGGGGTAGACCTGCAATCAGCCTGGCAGGCGCGGATGGATAAAAAAACGTCTAGAGATAAGGAGAGACATAAGAATAATAAGAAACTACAATAACTGAGGGATATGAAATTTAAAAAAGAGATTTTGGCGCTGTTGAGCCTTTTGGTAACACTGAATCTTTCGGCACAGAGGCCAACAGAATATAAGCTCAGTAAGGGCGATCAATTCAAAGTATCGGTTGTTGTGAAACAAGACATTCAGCAAGATATGTTTGGCCAAACCATGGCCACCACACAAGAAATCACAACAGTAGACCTTTATGAGGTGGTTGACACGGATAGCGATGGATTCTTGTTGAAAACAACAGGTTTGTCGAGGACATTACTTACAGAGTCTGCACAAGGTTCAATGAGCATGGACAGTGATTTAGATGGAGATGAGCATTTGGCCTTTAGAGCGCTTAGCGGAAAGAGTTACTATGTTCGGATGAATAAATATGGGAAGGCATTGTCTATTGAAGGCTTGGATGAATTGGGTGAAGCTGTAAAGAAAGATTTGGCAGGTACAGTGTTAGAGGCATCCGCTGATCAATTACTAACATCATTTGATGCCAAAACGCTTATCACTTCGTTTGATGGGCAATTCTATATCTATAAAGAGCCTGGTAAACCATGGGATCGCGAAGCGAGCATGGTTGTTAATAACCTACCAATTAATATCACATATGGGTTTTCATATTCTGCAGATACGGAAATTACCGCAAGTGGGGATATGGTCCTCAGTGGAGATTTTGAGACGATGGGTCAGCCGATGTCTGCTGAGATGATTGGCACTCAAAAGAGTGTTTTTTCATTAGATCCTCAGACTGGAATGAGTACCGCTATTAAGACCATTCAAGATATGGAAGGAGAGTTAAATGTACAGGGTACTTCTGTTCCCATGCGCTTAAAGACGGAAGTAGCGGTGAAAATTACGTTGTAGTACAAGTATAATTTGATGATAAGAAAGAGTGTGATGATCCCAGTTCTCATGATCATTGTCATGGGAGCTTTTGCCCAAAAGCCAACAAGGTACAACCTAAAGAAAGGGGATATCTTTTTGATGACGGCCAGAATAAAGCAGGACATTCAGCAGCAAATTCAAGGGCAGTCTATTACTACGGATCAGAACTTAATCAATGCAGATGAACTGGAAGTGATAGCTGTCAATGGTGATTTTTACACCATTAAGATCACAAGCGTGAGGAGGGTTATTTCTTTACAGTCTCCAATGGGGAATACGGAAATGGATTCTGACAACAAAGACCAGAATAGTCTGCCGTTGAGGATTATGAATGGCAAATCGTATGCTGTTGAAATGGATCGCTTGGGTAGAATACTAAAGGTTTTGGGTACTTCCGACATGAGGAATGCAATGAGAAATGAGTTTAATGATGCAGGAATGGGTGCTGTTGCTGATCAAATGCTGGCCAACTATAGTGACGACTTATTAAAGAACTCAATGGAGTCATTGATGGCAATTTATGATCAGGATAATGGTAGTGAATGGACCATAAAAACAGCTGCTGTGGTGAATAATATTCCTGTTGACATGGAGAATACTTTTAGTTGGGGTGATGATGATACATTACTTGCGCTGGCCAAAATTAATGTCAATGGTACAATGAGCGTTATGGGTACTGAGGTAAATACCGAAATGAAGGGTAATCAGGAAACTACTATTGATTTGGATGTCAAGACTGGAATGCCAAAAAAAGTAGAGGCCATTCAAAAAGTTGAAGGAAACTTGTATGCTACGGGAATTACGATCCCTATGACCATCATATCAGAGACCAGTACTACTTTCGAAAAGAAGTAAGGAGTTCAAAGGGTTTTGGAAAAGAAAGTCTGTCTCATGAACTGGGGTAGGCTTTTTTTCGTTTTTGTGTTGAATTACTCATTAAACACAAACTAAATCTAACAGGCCAATATGATTATTCTTCAGATACTGGGGGGTATAATAGTCATCTTTCTACTCCTAAATCTTATCTTATATTTTGTAGAACCCAGCTTAATCGCTATTAGCTTTTCTCTGGTACTCAGATTATTCAGTAAAAATCCTCCAGTGGTTGAATTGGAAGAGCATTTCGCACTTCATCAATTGTTGAAGGACAATTGGGAAACCATTAGGGATGAGTTGATTGAGGTGCTTCGAGTGGAAAAAGACATCCCGAAGTTTCATGAAGTAGATAAGATTCAAAGGTTCATCAACGATGGAGATAAATCGGCATGGAGGGTGTTCATGTTTATGGCCTACGGCAACTGGCAAGAAGAAAACTGCGCACGAGCTCCAAAAACGACTGAGCTCTTAAAACAGATACCTGGTATTACCACCGCAATGTTCTCAATACTAGGGCCACAAAAGCATATCCCACCACATAACGGGTTCTACAAGGGTGTATATCGTTATCATCTTGGTTTGATTATTCCTGAAGAAGGAGAGTGCTACATTGTAAATGGTGGAGAACGATATGACTGGAAGGAGGGAGAGGACATTCTATTCGATGACACTTATAAACATGCCGTATGGAATAAAACTGATGAAACCAGGGTAGTGCTCTTCTGTGATGTTTTCAGAACGGATATGCCAAAAATCTTTCAACCCATTAATCGATGGGTTTATGGCCTGAGAGAAAAGAGTAAACGCCTTAAGAATGTAATCAAGAATGCCGAGGTCCAGGTAGACCTCAATGTTGATTAGCACTAGATTGTAAGTACTCCATTTTTCAGTCTCGGTACCACATTAAATTCATCCGTCCTGGAGCAGTATTCAATGTCCTTCATGATACCAAACTTGGAGAGTCTCGCAGCATGGTTGCTCCTACTGATGTAATAGAACAAGTCCTTTTGCATGGACTCATACAAATAGAAAGCGGCTGTCACACCATCTGAATCGAAATCAGCGATTTTCTTCAGTCCATCGCAAACTGCCCCTGCAAAAAGGCTGTCTTCTAGGTTGTACCTACCTTTCCAACCCGCACAAAACAGCAGTATGTCTCTTTTTTGAGATTTAAGACAATTGACAACAGCGGATAGGTTTAGAAAAGCACCAATGATCACTTCAGAAGCCTCCTTAGAGAGGTCAATGGCTCTCGTGCCATTGGTCGTAGTTGCAGCGATGTCTCTTCCTTTCAGTGAGGTTTGCATGTAGTCAAAAGGGGAGTTTCCAATATCGAACTGTTCCAACTTTTTACCACCCCTTTCGCCAGCCATTACATAGCCTTGTTGTCCCAGCGCTTCACATGCTTCAACTGTGGCTACCGGCTTGATGCTCCTAACGCCTGAACCCAGGCCTGCGACCATGCATGAAGTAGCCCTCAAGACATCAATAACCACAACACATTTGTCTGAAACATCAAATTGATGAATCAAATCAGGAGTATAACAAATGTCTATTTTCATTACTTGTAGAAAGGTAGTTTTACGATCTCGGCTTTAAGCCTGCGTTTCCGCACTGCCACCAAGATTTCGGTACCTACTTTGCTGCAGTCCTTGGTTACATAGCCTAGTCCAATACCATAACCCAAAGAAGGGGACATCGTGCCTGAGGTGACTTCACCAATCTTATTTTCTTCACTGTCGAGCAGCTCATAATGACTTCTTGGAATTCCTTTGTCAATCATTTTGAAGGCGACCAATTTGTTGGATATGCCTTCTTCTTTTTGCTTTTGAAGTGCCGGAGAGTTGGTGAACTCTTTGGTAAACTTGGTAACCCAACCGAGTCCTGCTTCTAAAGGGGATGTTTCATCGGTTATATCATTGCCGTACAGGCAATATCCCATTTCCATTCTTAAAGTGTCACGAGCCCCTAGGCCTATAGGTTTGATGTCAAATTCTTCACCGGCTTCGAAAATTTGTTTCCAGACAGACCCGGCATGATCGTTATGCAGGTAAATTTCAAAGCCACCAGCACCCGTATAACCAGTTGCTGAAATAATCACATGCTCTACACCAGCAAAAGGGCCTACCACAAAGTTGTAGTATTTGATTTCTGATAAGGCTACAGAAGTCAGTTTCTGTAATGCTTCAACCGCCTTTGGACCTTGAACGGCAAAAAGAGAATGCGAGTCCGACACATTCTTCATGTCGACCCCTTTGGTATTGAATTTAGAGACCCAGGCCCAGTCCTTGTCAATATTGGAAGCATTTACTACGAGCATGTACTTCTCAGCATTGAATCTGTATACAAGCAGGTCGTCTACCACACCACCGGTTTCGTTGGGAAAGTAGGAATACTGAGCTTGCCCATCTACAAGTTTGGAAGCATCATTGCTGGTAACACGTTGGATTAAGTCAAGTGCATTAGGGCCACTCAAAACGAACTCTCCCATATGGGAAACGTCAAAAACACCAACACCATTTCTTACTGTGTTATGTTCTTCGATGTCAGAAGAGTAACGCACTGGCATGTTGTAGCCAGCAAAAGGGACCATTTTACCTCCAAGTTGCTCATGAAGGTCATTTAATGCTACTTTTTTTAATTCCATTTTTCCATAAGTTTTCTGTTGACAAAAGTAACCATAGCCGCCTATATTCAAGGCCAACTGGTAGAAAAGTTAGAGATAGTTGACAATCAACTAATCAATTAGTTGGTTATTGAAAAAATTATGCAACCTTTAAGGCTTAACTTGTATCTACTATTTATATCTCAAACCAAAAGGTCAAATCATGTTTAAGAATTTTTTTAAGGTCACAGTGAGGAGCTTAATGAAGAGTAAATTCTTCGTTCTCATCAATATTATTGGCTTAGGTCTGGCACTTGCCTGTTGTATCGTAGCCTATCTGAATTACGATTTTGCCACAACATTTGATAGGCAACATGAAAACTACGATGAGCTTTATGCCATTTCAATTTATAGAGATCAGGGTGGAGCAAATGTTCCTTATGGAATGGTGCCTATGCCACTTGGACCGAATCTTAAAGATGAAATCCCTGGGCTGAAGGGTGTTTCAAGAATTGAAAGAGCAGGTATTACTATAAAAAGAGATCAAAATGTTTTTAACAGGCGCATGGCATTTGTTGACAGCGACTTTATGGATATGTTTAGTTTCAAGGTAATCCATGGTGACAAAGGTGCTTACAAAGAACTTTCCAATGTTCTGATTTCTTCCAGCACAGCCATTTCGCTTTTCGGGAAAGAAAACGCTGTTGGAGAAACCGTTGAGGTAGTGATAGAGGGCAAGCCTAATCAATTTGTTACGGTCGGAGGAGTATTTGAAGATGTAGGGCAAAAAAGTACCCTCCAATTTCAGTTGGTCTCTGATTTCGAGAATTTTCATCGCATTCTTGGGGTAGAAAAAGGCAACTGGGGACGCTTCATTGATGGCGTGTTTATACAGACTGAAGACGCAAATGTCATCAAGACAGCGCCAGCACTCATACAGAAATATGCGGCTGTTCAAAGTGAGGTTCGTAAGGACTTTCCTGTAAGCGGTTTCTGGCTTCAGGATATGAAAGATTTGCCTTTCAATCAACGAGACATGAATGGTACAGATTTAGGGGCTGAGGCTTTGCATCCTGCACATATTATGGCGCCAGGAATCATGGCAATTCTGATTTTGCTTTTGGCTTGTTTCAACTTTACCAATACGGCTATTGCTATGTCAAACAAAAGGCTTAAAGAAATTGGCGTAAGAAAAACGGTTGGAGGCAGCAGAGCACAATTGGTATTTCAGTTTTTAGGAGAGAATCTATTGCTTTGCTTGCTCTCGCTGGGACTGGGTCTGGTCTTTGCTATGTGGCTGGTGCCTCAATACAGCAATATGTGGCCTAACATGAATATACTGTTGAGTTTACAGGAGAATCCAGCCCTGGTGCTCTTTTTAACTGGAGTGTTATTAGCGACAGCCTTACTGGCAGGAGGTTATCCTGCTCTTTTTGTTAGCCGATTCAGACCCGTATCTATTCTAAGGGGTACATTGAGAGTGGGTAGTTCCAGTATCCTTTCCAAGATATTACTCGGTTTTCAGTTCATGATATCCATCTTGGCGCTTATCTCAGGTTTTGCCTTTCTTCAAAACTCTGCTTATCAAGACAGTATTGATCAGGGATATGATAAAGAGAGTATGGTATTGGCTTTCTTGAATTCACCTCTCGAGGCCGAACGTTTTAAGGCCACAATTATGGAGAACCCTGCTATTAAAGAGATCTCTTTGACACGTCACCATGTTGGATGGGGTGCCAATGGAGCTGCCATTAAGAGTGCGGGACAGGAGTACGAGGTGTCTATAATGGATGTTGGTCTTCATTATGCTGAAGTAGCCGGTTTTCAAGTCATTGAAGGACGCGGATTTAACGAGCAAAACCGCCAGTCAGATAGAAACAATAGCATTCTGGTCAATGAGAAAATGGCTGCCAGATATGGTTGGGACAATGCAATCGGTCAGCAAGTGACCCTGTATGATACCATCCGATACAACGTGGTGGGTATGGTTAAGGACTTTTTTATATACGGTCTTTGGGAAGAGCTAGACCCCATGATGATACGCTTGAGAGATGACAATGAGCTTTCCATGTTAGTGGCAAGGGTGGATCCAAGTGAGATTCAAGATGTCAAATCTTATATGGAGACTAAATGGGGTGAGATGATCACTGATAGACCTGCCGATATCCTGATTCATGAACAAGGTGTTCTAGGTGAAGCCAGAACTGTCAATGACAATATTGTGGCCATATTCTTATTTCTGGCGGTAATAGCTGTAGTACTTTCTGCCATCGGCCTATTTACCCTGGTGTCTATCAATATCTTAAGTCGAACAAAAGAAATTGGTATCAGAAAAGTTTTGGGGGCTACCATCCTTCGAATTGGTACATTAATTAATCGACCATTCCTTATCATTGTGGGCATTGCCTCTCTTTTAGGCGCCATTGCAGCTTATATGCTCACCGGAGTCCTTATGGATAGTATTTGGAAATATCATATGGACCTGAATTTCTTGAGCTTCTTTATACCAATTTTTGGAATGCTTTTGATTTCACTTCTGTCAATTTCAGGTAAAGTAGTGAAGGCAGCAAGAAGAAATCCGGTAGAGTCCTTGAGATATGAATAAGCTTCTTTGAACAAAGTTGGAAAGAGTTGGCCAAAGCCAACTCTTCTTTTGTAACCCGGAAAGGCATATTCAAGTCTGTAATAGGTAATCACTTACAAAACCAATACTATGAAGAAAACTCAATTTATTACACTTGTTGTCATTGTACTTGTATCCACCAGCTTGGCATTTACTTTTAAGTCGAATGAAGACGAAGCTATAAAAGAAGAGGTCAAGGAGCTAGTATTAAAAGCATACGTGAACGGTGCTTTCAATGAGCTAGATGTTGATGCTATGAGAAAGGGTTTCCATGAAGACTTTGCTATTTATTCCCCAAAGGGCGAAGCTATTCGAAAGTATCCTATTAAGGCATGGGCAGATGGCACAGCAAAGAGAAAAGCCAATGGTTATGATGCTAGTGCTGAAAAGAACAAATGGGATCATAACTTCGCTTCAATTGATGTCACAGGTAATGCTGCTCAAGTGAAGATTGAGTTACACAATCAAGGCAAACATGTTTATACCGATTACTTGAGCTTACTTAAGTTCGATAGCGGTTGGAGGATTGTTGCCAAGGTTTACCATCAACATTAGAATCTTTTAAGAGATTGTTTAGAGCCGTGTCATGCTATGATGCGGTTCTTCTTTTTTAAAACAACTCTATTTGTTCGGGGAGTAGCCTGAATGACTTCCTGTGCAATGGTGTGACCCCTAACTCCCTAATGGCATCCCTGTGCTTTTTGGTTGGATAACCGGCATTCGTTTCCCAACCGTAACCTGGATATTGCTGAGCAGCATGGCTCATATAACGATCTCGATGCGTTTTGGCAAGAATGGAGGCAGCAGCGATAGACATATACTTACCGTCTCCCTTGATGACACACTCGTGGGGGATCCCATTGTAAGGTTTAAATCGATTACCATCTATGAGCAAAAGCTCTGGTTTGATAATCAGTTTGTCCACGGCCCTGTGCATGGCTGCGAAAGAAGCATTTAAGATGTTGATTTCATCGATTTCGATATGACTGACTTCGATCACTTCCCAAGCTAGTGCGTCTCGTTTGATTTCTATCTCAAGTTGTTCTAGGACCTTTTTAGTAAGCTTTTTGGAATCATTGAGCAGGGGGTTTACATAGTCAGTAGATAGAATTACTGCCGCTGCTACCACAGGACCTGCCAATGGCCCTCTTCCTGCTTCGTCACAACCCGCCTCAATTTTACCCGATCCAAAACTTGATTTCAACATGATGAGGATAAACTTAGGCACTAAGCCTCAGAACTTGAAACCTTTCCATAATTTTGGACCATGTCTGTAAATGATAACCCTTGGAAAACCCTGAGCGGTAAAAAAATCTATGAGAACCCATGGATTCAAATAGATGAATATCAAGTGATCAATCCTTCAGGTGGTAAAGGTATCTATGGTAAAGTCTCGTTTAATAATAAGGCCGTAGGCGTTATTCCAATAGATAATGAAATGAATACCTGGTTGGTAGGTCAGTATCGATATGCATTGAATGAGTATAGTTGGGAAATACCTATGGGTGGTGTGCCTATAGATGAAGATTCAAAAGAGGGGGCCCTTCGTGAACTTAAGGAAGAGACAGGCCTTGCGGCAGGTAGCATTGATTTTTTATGCAAAATTCATACGTCCAACTCTGTAACAGATGAGGTGGGTTTAGTTTACTTGGCAAAGGAACTTATTGAGGGTGAAACTAAGTTTGAAGAAACCGAAGATATCACCGTCAGGAAATTACCTTTTAAAGAAGCACTAGATTGTGTAATAGAAGGAAGAATCACAGATAGTTTATCCGTAGGAGGTATTTTGAGATACGCCCGTGAAATAGGGATATAACCAATGAAACCACTTACCTACAAAGTACATTTCAATAAAACCTTCAATCTGGCATATCCGGTTATGCTTAGTCAGCTTGGGCATATCATGGTGGGTATGGCGGATAGCATGATGGTAGGCCAGCTGGGTCAAACTCCGCTTGCAGCTGCTTCATTTGCTAATGGATTTTTAGGTGTGTTTCTGATGTTTGGCATTGGACTGTCCTATGGTATTACACCTTTAGTAGCTCAGGCCGATGGACAGCATGATGATCATAAGATTACCCGACTGTTGAGGCATGGTGTGATTTTGTGTGGGGTAGCTGGTGTCATGTTGTTTCTGACCTTATTTGGAGCAACCTACCTTTTTCCATACCTAAAGCAACCAGAAGAGGTTCTGACTCTTGGAACCCCGTATTTATTGATCATTGCCTCCTCTTTGATTCCCTTAATGATCTTTCAAAATTTCCGACAATTTGCTGAGGGGCTCTCTGTGACCAAACCAACCATGTACATTACCATTGGGGCCAACCTCTTGAATATTCTCTTGAATTACCTCTTGATATATGGAAAACTAGGTTTACCTGCACTTGGATTAAATGGTGCCGGTTGGGCAACTTTTATTTCAAGGGTCCTGATGGCCATAGGATTGTATGTCTTTGTTATCAAATATGATAAATTTAAAGCCTATCGATCTGCATTTCAGTTTGCTAAAATCAAGGCAGACTTTTTTAAGCCCATGCTGAAAATAGGGGTGCCTAGTGGTATTCAATTCGTATTTGAAGTAGGTGCCTTTACCGTTGCCGCTATTATGATGGGCTGGTTGGGCACAGGACCGCTGGCTGCCCATCAAATTGCATTGAGTTTGGTGTCATTAAGTTATATGATGGCCTCCGGAATATCTGCAGCCTCAACAGTTCGTATTGGAAATCAGATAGGGGCTAAAGATGGTTTTAACCTACAAAGGGTTGGTAATACCAGCTTTTTGATGTCTTTGATCTTTATGGCCTGTTGTGCGATCCTGTTCACGAGTTTGAGTGGCTTTTTCCCGACTTTGTATGTAGATGAACCAGAGGTGATCTCTATTGCCACCACGCTAATCATTGTCGCTGGCTTCTTTCAATTGTCTGATGGCGTTCAGGTGGTTGGTCTAGGTGCACTTAGGGGCATGTCTGATGTAAAGGTGCCAACCATCATTACACTAATTGCCTACTGGGGTCTGGCTATTCCTATGAGTTATCTGCTTGGGTTTACGCTGGGTTTTGGTCCTGAAGGCATCTGGTATGGTCTGTTGATAGGCCTGACGGCTGCGGCCCTTGCCTTGTTTGTTCGATTTAAACGACTGGCTAAGAAAAAGGCGACTATTTTTATTAAAAATGAACAGCAGAATGCAACCCTTGACCTTGAGGTGAGTCTTTAATTTGAATTAAATAATAATACAATGAAAACGCTATTGGCCACATGTCTAATGCTTATTACGCTCACTGCTTTTTCGCAGAACAGAGAGACAAGAGATGTAGGTGATTTTGATGAGGTAGTAATGAGACTATCAGGAAAAGTCTATATCAAGCAAGGTGATAAGAACGAAGTTATTCTCGAGGGGGATGAGAGCGTATTAGAAAGAGTAGAGACAGATGTTAGGGGAGGAAGACTGAATATAGGAGAAGAAGGGAAGAGCAGATGGAGTTGGAGAAGGTCAAGAACAAAGCTCAACGTTTACATCACAGTTAAAGAATTAAATGGGGCCTTTGTTAGTGGCTCTGGTGATATTATTGGTCAGACAGTGTTTAAGTCAGACGACTTTCGAGTATCAGTTTCCGGTTCAGGCGATATTGAGCTGGAGCTGGACGCCAAGGATGTAGATTCAAGAATTTCTGGCTCGGGCAATATTGAGTTGTCAGGTTCTGCTCAGTACACTAAGTTGAGCATCAGTGGTTCAGGAAAATACCTTGCCGAGGAAATGAAAGTTGATGATTACGAGATATCTATCTCAGGTTCGGGAAGAGGGTCAATCAATGCTCAGGAAAATCTGGATGTAAGAATTTCGGGCAGTGGTAGTGTTTACTATCGTGGTCGACCTTCGGTTAACTCAAGTGTTGCGGGCAGTGGCCGAGTAAGAAGAATCAACTAACTCTTCCTTAAAAAGATTTCAAGATCCGGCTTCTGGCCGGATTTTTTGTATAAAGACAATAAGGCCCTGGATGATTAGGAATTGGGCCACTATGTAGGTAAGCATCATCAGAAAGTCAGCCATTACGAAGTCCTGATTAAACTTCGAATAGGCAAGAATGGAATCGCTTATAAGGAAAGTGACAGCTCCTGCGATAACCAGCATGAAACTCATTTTGTCAGTTCTGTTTCTACGTTTTTTTGCTGTGATGGCCATCATACAAATGACTACAGTGTAGATCAGCGTTGGGATATACATATCTCCCAGGTTGTCATTGATAATAGAGAATATGGCAAATCCATAGGCTACAAACACTAGATCAGACCATTCGAATTTTAAAGTACGATCTTCAGATGTCACTGCATTCATGTTGATTATAATATAAACTAGGTGTGCCAGCAAGAAGGACGAGAGGCCTGCTAAGAAGAATATCTCAGACGTAGGTACGAACATTAACAGAGTGTCTCCCAGAAAAGAGAAAAACAGGGAGAGGAACACAAATTTGTTTAAAGGAGTGGGTGCTGCCCTCTGGAAAAAGTAGAAAATCAGCGTTGGTATCAACAGCGGTTTGGTTATCAGAGTCAGCTCATCCAAATGGTTAAGTCGCCCTGCCAAATCGAGAATAGAGATAAAAAGGAAAGGAAAAAGGGACTTATGAACTTTCATGACTGATATATCTTTCAAAGACTCTCCCTGACCAATTTAAACCAAAAACGAGGAAGAGAAAGCCTAAAAAGGCTGTTAGTGCGCAGACAAAGAATACGGTTCTGAGATTTTCTATTTCATTGCTATAAATATAGCCAGCAATGAATGCCCCGAGGCCAATTCCAATTTCCAAGGCGATATACATGGTGGCAATGCCTTTGCCTCTAGCTTTGTCAAGGCTCAGGTCAATGGTCCAGGCGTAGATGGTGGGCGTATTCATACCAACGGCTACTCCGAAAGCAACAGAGCTGGTAATTAGCATAGCCTGGGTAGTAGTAAAGGCCACCATTAAGTCGGCTATGACAATAGCAATGGCCGCATATTTTAAGACAATTACCCGCCCAAATTTATCTGAAGCCTTGCCTGCTAAAACACGAATTATGAGCGAAGAAAGAACAAAAACTCCAAAAAAGACGCCTTTGTTAGATTGGCTAAAGCCTACGTCTATGGCCAGGTCAGGCATTAAAGTGAGTGCTGCTCCAAATGAGAATGAGGTAAGCAGAAAAAAGAGCGATGGATTGAAGACCCTAGGTTCAAAAATCTCATTTTTCTTAACGCTTAGTAGGCGTGGATGAAAACGTTGCTTAGTCTTCAGGGTTTCTTTCATTCCAATAAGAATGAGAACAGAAAGCAATGCTAGTGCTGATGAGGTGTGGAACATTGTTTCTAAACCAAAAGCTTCTGTAATCTTAGGCCCAAAACTTGGGCCTGCCGCCATACCAATACTCCCAAAGAGTCCAGAGTAGCCCATGGCTTCTCCTCTGCGATGAGCAGGTACAATATCGGCTATATAAGCAGAAGTACCTGTTGGCTTAAATCCGGTTGAAAAGCCATGTAGAAATCTGAGTAGTAAAAAGGCCCAGACACTACCAACCAAAGGGTACATAAAACCCATAATAAAGCATACACCGGCTCCAAGAATCATTACAGGGATGCGCCCAATGGTATCGGAGAGCTTACCACTAAAGGGTCTGGATAAGCCAGCGGTGATTGTAAAGAGTGAGATCACATAACCCTTCATTTCTCCACCGCCCATAGAAGTGAGGTAGTCGTAAAGGTCGGGTACGATCATGTTAAAGCTCGCGAAGAAAAGGAACGAACTTAGACAGAGCAAGAAAAACTGAAGAGAGAAGATGTTTTTTTGCTCTGACATTGATTACTGTTGCATTAAGAATGCTTTTATAAAGTCGTCTAAATCTCCGTCCAAGACATTCTGAACATCCGTTCTTTCAACAGAGGTTCTATTGTCCTTTATGAGCTTATAAGGGTGTAGGACATAGTTTCTGATTTGCGAACCAAAGTCGACACGCATTTTTTCACTTTCTACCTTATCACGTTCTTGCATGCGCTTTTCCATCTCCAATTGATAAAGCCTTGACTTTAACATTGACATGGCACGTTCTCTATTCTCTAATTGCGATCGTGTCTCGGTGTTTTCTATACTAATCCCAGTAGGAGCATGCTTGATCCGCACGCCAGTTTCTACCTTATTCACATTTTGACCACCGGCCCCACCTGAACGAAAGGTATCCCATGAGATATCTGCAGGATTGACATGGATTTCAATGGTATCATCAATGATTGGATAGGCAAATACAGAAGAAAAAGAAGTGTGTCTTCTTCCTCCTGAATCGAATGGAGAAATTCTGACCAAGCGGTGGACTCCAGATTCAGATTTAAGTTGTCCGTAAGCAAAGTCACCCTCAAATTCCAAAGTCGCTGACTTTATTCCAGCGACATCACCCGGTTGGTAATTGACCTGCTTTACCTTCATACCGTGCTTCTCACCCCACATGATATACATGCGCATCAGCATTTCAGCCCAGTCGTTGCTCTCTGTGCCGCCAGCTCCTGGATTTATCTCAATCATAGCATTGAGTTGATCCTCTTCTCCGCTGAGCATTTTTTTAAACTCTAGTTCTTCCAGAATTACTGTGGCTTTCTGGAATTCCCTCTCGATTTCTTCAGGGTCGCCTTCACCCATTTCAAGAAATTCATTGAGTGTTTCAAGATCCTCTACAGCATGATTGGCTTTTTCAAAACCTGTGGTCCATACCTTTTTGGTACGAATGGTTTTTAGCACCTTTTCGGCTTCTTTAGGGTCATTCCAGAAATCGGGTTGAGCCGTAACGAGTTCTTCCTCCTCTACTTCTCGCTTCTTGACATCGTAGTCAAAGATACCCCCTCAAGGCCGCGATACGAGCCTTTAAATCCTTCAGCTGATCTGCTGTCATGGTGTTGAAATTTTGAAGATGCAAAGGTGGCGAAATGGACCGGATTATTCAAGGGTTCAAAGAGGCTAAGTTTAAGAGAAAATAGGAGGCTTGGAATCTAAAACGATCCAATGATGAAGGCCTCGAATTTTGGGTTTGTGAGGTCTACTTTCTTACGCCTCATCCATTTCAAACTATAACCAGTCAACACCAATGCGGCACTTGTGGCTGTGGTGCCTGTGTCAAATGTGAAGGGATTTCCTTCGATTACACTGTTATTGAAAAGATCAATCGCCAGAAGTCCATAACCAGCTACTGGTAATACATCTTCAGCACTTCTGAGTAGAGGAGAACGATTTGAAAAGGCATTGGAGACGTTCACCACTTCAATCTGATCCAAAGTGATGATATTGTTTTCCAGTACTACTGTGCTATCAGCAAAGTCCGTGATGCGATCAGTGAAAAAGTCAGACTCTCCTTTTTGCTTATAGACAATGTAATTACCCACTCGGTATTCATACCTACGGGTAGTACCTTTTTTTCGCAGTACCATATAAGCTTGTGCAGATACGGCTTGAAAACAAAAAAGCAGCCCCAGAACGAAAAACAGTTTTTTCAAATTCATATAGGCCGCTAAATAAGTTAAAATCGTTGTTAAGTAATGTTAAACTTTATAAGTCCAACCATATTTATCTTCAATCACACCAGTTCTAATGTCATTGAGTTCTTTTAGAATTTTGTTTGAAAATTCGCCTCCAGATGGATTAATAATTTCCAGTATTTCTTCTTCGTAGCCAATTTTAGCAATTGGAGCGATTGTGGCAGCAGTTCCTACACCAAATGCCTCCTCAAGTCTGCCTTCTCTTGCAGCTGCTACTATTTCTTTCACCGCAATAGGTCTTTCTTCAACTTCTATTCCCCATTCTCTCGCGATCGTTAGAACACTGTCTCTGGTGATTCCCTTAAGAATCGTTCCTGAAGTAGGTGCTGTCAGTAATTTTCCATCTACAATGAACATCACGTTCATAGTACCTGACTCTTCGATATACTCATGCGTCTTTCCATCGGTCCAGATCAACTGGTGAAAGCCTTTTTCTTGAGCAAGCTTGGCTGGGTACATGCTGGCGGCATAGTTTCCACCAGCCTTAGCAAAGCCAGTTCCTCCGTCAAATGCGCGCGAAAATTTAGTTTCAATTTTCACATTAACCGGTTGGGAATAATAAGCTCCAACAGGGCAGGTGATGATCATGAAACGGAAATTCTCGGAAGGCTTAATGCCGATATATTCATCTGTTCCGAAAACGAAAGGTCGGATATAAAGAGAGGTATTAGGTGATGAGGGAACCCAACTGCTGTCTAACCTGATCAATTCAGTCAATGCTTCCATGAAAAGTGCCTCTGGCACCTCAGGAATGCACATTCTTTCAGCGGAGATATTCAACCTTTGAGCATTTGCTTCGGGCCTGAAAATCACTACTTCTCCCTCAGGGTTTCTGTAGGCCTTAAGGCCTTCAAAAATTGTGATACCATAATGCAATGCACTATTCGCAGGGCTTACTGATATGTTTTGATATGGCTCAATCCTTAAATCCTGCCATTCACCGTTTTTATAATCGGCAACAAACATATGGTCAGAATATAACTGCCCAAATGGGATATTGCTTTCGTCCAACGTGTCTATTCTGGATGCGTTGGTCTGTTGAATGCGGATGGTCTGAGTATCTATCATCTAATCAGTTTATTAAAATTTCGGAATGCAAAGGTACATCTAAAACGCCCAAATTGCAAACTAAGTATAGAATGTAAAATATTAGTATTCAACTACTTACAATCTTGAATGACCAAAGAATATGAAGGAGAAAGTGCCTTTTAGGGAAGGAATGTTTTGTCAGAAAATTGTCAAACCCAATTATTTATCGAATTCACTTTTTCGACTTTCTTGGTTCCCAAAGCACTTCTTCAGCCTGTAAGTCCTGGGCCATCTTACGACCTAAGACAAATAAGTAATCTGAAAGTCTATTAAGATATCTAACGACAAGCCCGTCTATCGGTTCAAGTTCATTGAGACTTATTACCAATCTTTCTGTCCTTCTACAGACACATCGTGCAATATGCGCAAAGGAAACAGACTGATGTCCACCGGGTAAAATGAAGTTGGTAAGGGCAGGAAGTTCCTGGTCCATTGCATCCATTGCTTCTTCAAGTTGAACAACGTCCTCTTCAAAGAGATCGGGCTTTACTACCTTATCTTTTCCAGGTTCTGTTGCAAGCTCAGCACCAAGTGTAAAGAGTCTATCTTGTATGTTCTTGAGTATGTCTTTTCGATTAATATTGACTTCTTGATCACGGAGTAGCCCTATGTAGCTATTGAGTTCATCCACTGTTCCATAGGCTTCAATTCTGATGTGTGCCTTTGAAACACGAGCACCACCCAATAATGAGGTGGTGCCTGAATCTCCTGTTTTAGTATATATCTTCAAACTTATGCTTCTTCGCTTTGTAGTGCCATAGGATTCACTTTGGTCGGATTTTCATTGATGTCATCCTTTTCAACAAGACCATCCCTTAATCTTACGATTCTATGTGAATATTGAGCAATATCGTCTTCGTGCGTTACCATGATGATGGTATTGCCTTTATCATGCAGTTGAGCAAATAAATCCATGATATCATATGAAGTCTTGGAATCCAGGTTTCCTGTAGGCTCATCCGCCAGGATAATCGATGGATCGTTAACAAGTGCTCTTGCTATGGCAACTCTTTGTCGCTGCCCTCCTGAAAGCTCATTTGGTTTGTGATGTGCTCTATCACCAAGTCCAACACCAGCAAGTGCAGCCAGGGCTTTCTCTTCACGTTCAGACTTGCTATAACCGGCATAAATTAGAGGAAGCGCTACATTCTCTAAAGAAGAAGCTCTTGGAAGCAGGTTAAAAGTCTGGAAAACGAAGCCAATTTCTTTATTTCTAATTTCAGCGAGCTCATTTTCAGTCATGTCACTCACATCATTTCCATTCAGAATATATTGTCCACCAGAAGGAGTATCTAAGCAACCAATCATGTTCATTAGAGTAGACTTACCAGAACCTGAAGGCCCCATGAAAGAAACGTACTCACCCTGATTGATATTAATACTCACGGATTTCAAAGCTCTAATGGTTTCACTACCCATTTGGTAGATCTTTGAAATATCTGATGTTTGAATTACAGTTTTGCTCATACTCGTTTGACGTCAGTAATTGACTAAAAGTTTAATACACTACTAAATAATTATGCAAAAGGTTTAATACTTCAAAAGAATCAAAAAGAAGACAGGGTTTAAAATCTCTTTACGTAAGCGGGTAACCTAACGGATTATAGGTGTATAAGACTATTAAAACAAAACTATCGATTGAGCAGGCTTTGTCTTCTAAACTCAATAAGCCTTTCAAACTCCTGGGCTATTTCGTTATAAGCGGTGCCTTCTACCATACCTTGAATTTTCGAGAGTGCTGTTCTTCCAAAGCCGCTTAGGCCTGTTTTGGCACATTGGTAGATATATTCTTCTAAAAGTGTAGAAGAATTAACATTGACCGAAATGGCTTCCAGAAGCAAATCATAAATGCCGTTCTCCGAAACTTTGATTTCTCTCAGAAGATTTATGGCCTTCAGTGTCGTTTCTTCGTCAAAAGCATTCGTGAGGGCTATGGCTACTAGTTGTTTGGTGTAGCTAGCGCTATCTAAGCTAGATCGGTTATTTTCTAAGGTCGTGAGAAGTGAACTGATATCGGCTTTTTCACTGTACACATCAAGCACCTTGATTTCATCGATGAAATTCTTCACTTGAGGTTCATTGTAACCGTTCTTTTGGGCTTGGTCTAAGCTCTCTATCGTTAGGTCCACCTGCCCTTGATCAAAAGCCCAGACTGCCTTAACGAAGTAGGGAAAGCCTGCCGAACCTTGATTGGAGGATATAGAAGTGTCTATGGTACTGAAGGCTTGATTGATTTCTCCAGCATTGTAAAGTGCTATGGCCTTGGCAATCAGAAGGAAATTTGAATAGATATCATTTTTCTGACTACCGAGGTAATAGTTGATTGATTTCAGAATTGAAGATTGATCAAACGTGTTTTGACTTAAAGCTGCATTGTAAAGGTAAAATAGGTTTTCTCTTAAGAGTAAGGTGTCCTTATCTAGTTCAAGGTCAAAGGTAAGCTCATTCTTCTGGGCATTGGCCAACGCCTGGCGGTTGACCATCATATGGATGTTTTCGGTGTGATCATAGGACACAGTAGTGTCAAAATTGACGTTGGCGGCCAAGTCATAGTTTAATGCAGCTAAGTTGGCCTCACTGACTACAGAAGATTCATTTTTTGCAAAGTAGCTGTATGCAGAATCGTAATTGTTGTACCGATAATGGGATAAGCCTAGATTGTTGGCCACCTGCTCATTTGTTGAGCTTTCCGCGCTATTCATAAGAGAAGTTAACTCTCTATAGAGTAGGTCGCGATCGGCATAGTAGTTCGCAAAAGCAATTCTGGCTTTAGGGTTGACAGAAGCCTCCAAGATACTTCTTAGCTGATTGGGTACTTCATTGAGTTCTCTTTGACCTTCGGCAATTCTGGCAAGGGAGTAGTTTGCTTTAAAATTGTAGAAGTCGAAGTATACACTCTGTTTGTAGTACTGATCAGTCAATAGCTCATTATCTATTTTGTTCGCTAAAGAAGCCAACATGGAATATTGCCCTGCTTTGACCTGATAATAAGGTCTATTTTCTAAATAGAAGATACCTCCAAGAAAAAGCACGAATGCCATAAGGCGCACCATTAAAATGGGAGTTCTTAATCCCTTAAAGAAGACGGGCCAAACCTCTAGGTCTGATAGTAATGGCGGGATGAAGTTGATCAATGCATAAGCAAAAAAGGCAATACCGAAGGTCATATGACTAATGATGATCACCCATTCTATGGCATTAACAATGGAGTCGTTGACTGTCAAATGGGCCCAGGCAATAACACAAAAGAGTAGGCTTGCACCAAGGGGGTAGAGCCAATGCCGAATAAGCCTTAGGTCAATGTTCTCGGACATGTTTTCCAGTTTACGTTCAATATTGAAGAAACCCGAGATTACAGATAATGTAAGTAGAACATAGGGGTTGAGGAAGTAGATGTCGATTTCAGTTGAGCCTATTCGTTGCAAGAAGAGTAGCATGGCGAGCAGTACATAAATACTTCCAATAATGGAGAAGTGCTTTAAGCTATTCTTTCCGTTAGAAGCCCCCTGAGTAGCGAGTTTGAAAAGGCTGAAAATGTTGTCTCCTGCAATAAAGACAACGAAAATCGTGATGAAGATGATAGGGCTTAGTACCCCATATGAAATGTTGAGCAAGTATGGATCGGCTGCATTAGTGAGGAGTAAAATAATAGCTACCAAGGCACCATAAAAAGTAAGACTGGATACAAGTCGAATCCAGAGTTTGGTCTGAGGAAAAAAACTCTGAAAGAGATAAGTAACTACAAAATAACCTCCAATGGCACCATAAGTGAGGTAGGGGTCTGAAATACCCAGCTCTTCGAGTCGGAGTTGTATCAGTGTGAAAACTACCACTCCGGACACCATAAAATAGGAGAATCTATCAAAATAGCTCACTAGGGTGGTAATACTGACCAATGCCAGGTAGAAAACAATGAACAAGATGGCTTCCGGCCAGGCGAGGTAATTGATGTCTCCGGTAAGGTACTTTTGCCAGCTTATGATTTGGTCTATGTACAGGCCCGAGGGCTTACCGTTGAGTTGGAAATATTCAAGTAAAAGGGGTCTTGTTTTGAAGGTAGTCTGTACTTCCCATGGCAGGGCCAGATTGTCCCCAACCAATAGGGCATAGATAAAAAATACAAAGCAGCACACCGTTAGGGTATAACTGAAAACTTTGAAGTAGCTGATTCCTGTATTATTCAATGCCTTGATTTATCTGCAATGCTACTACAAAACTATGCATTGCGCTTCATAACATTAGGTACTTTAAAGAACTGGTCGTCATGATCGGGAGCATTCTTTAATCCAGCATTGGTATCAATGGTCTTCTTTGCAACATCAGAGCGTAGTGCATTTACTTCGTTGGTCATATGAGTCAAGGGCTCTACTCCATCAGTGTCCAACTCTTTCAGTTTGTCGACCCAGTTGAGTATTTCGGTCATATCTCGTTGCAGCTTTTCTTCCTGCTCAGGTTTAATACTCAACCTGGCCAAGTGTGCTACCTTTGCCAAACTTTCCTTATCAACCTTCATCAGCATAAAATTTATCCATCTGAGCTTCTATAATGCTCCGTACTTTTAGCTTGAGCGCTTTTACGGCCTCATCGTCCTTGCCTTCAGGCCAAATAGGTTCATGCACATGAACGCGTACCTTTCCTGGGTGCATTGTCAGGGGCATGCCGTCTGGTAAAAGTATATGATTGTAAGGAATTGTGATAGGCACTATCGGTATTTGTTGTTCTACGGCTATACGAAAACTTCCCTCTTTAAATGCGACCATTTTTGGTGGCTCTTTGGACAGGATTCCTCCCTCAGGAAAGAAAACAATGCTGAACCCCCGCTCAATGGCTTCCTTGGCGTTCAGCCAAGTGCTGTGTTTGCTGCGCATACTCTTGCGATCTACCAGAATGTGAAGCTTGTTGTACATATAACCCCAAACTGGGACCTTTTTAAGCGAAGCTTTACCAATGAATTTAAAGTTGTGATCGATCAGGCCGATTGTTGGGATGTCTAAATATGAAGTATGGTTGGCGCAAAAGATATAGCGTTGCTTTCTATCAAGCCTTTGGTCAAAAGTGATTTTGGTGCGGTTAAGGAACAAGAAGAAAAAGAAAAGCCTCGCCCATATATTATTCAGCGTGGAGGCCATTTTTTCCAAGGGTTTGATAAAAATGGCAAGTAGGAAAAAGGGTAGGAGTAGAAGAAATACTAAGGCGAAAACGATAAGCCCGTAGACAGAATAAATTAATAGTAGCCTCCTTTTCATCTATGGCTGCGAATATAGGTAAATCAAAAAACAAAAGGCCCCGATCTATCGGGGCCTTTTTATATCAGTTGTGAGTTTTGACTAAGCTTCTTCCTCTGTCTCATCATCAGAATCCACTTCGTCTACCTCATCCGCTTCTTCAACAGCCTCACCATGCTTCTCTTGTATGCTGGCCAGGACGTCATTGGCCGTCATGCTGCCTAAGTAGTCTGGAAGATCAATACCCACCTGCTTAGCCAGGTCATGAACTGGAGGCAGAGCGCTGATAAAGTTTCTGATAAAGCCAGAGGTGGCATTGGTGCCATCGCCCCCAGAAGAACCATTACCAGAGTCCCAAACCGTGATTTTATCAATTTTCAGGTTAGCCAGCGCCTCTGTCTGTCTGCTTACCAAGGACTCCATCTGCTCAAGGAGTAATAGCGTGGCTGCCGCTTTACTATCTCCACCGCAAGCTTCAATGATTTCTTTGTATCCTGCTGCTTTTGCATTGAGTAACTCTTCCATACCCTTGGCTTCTGCTTGGAATTTCAACAGGGTAGAATCTGCTTCACCTTTGGCCAGTTGTATGGTCTCCTGTGCCTTAGCTTCTGCATCGATGACTTGTTTCCGCTTGTTGATCTCGTTCCTGATAATCTCTTCTTTCTCGAGTCTCGCTAATTCGGCAATTTTTTCAGCCTCTAAAATTGCTTTGAGGGATTCAGCGCGGGCAACATCACTACGTCTTTTAGCCTCGGCTTTTCTCTCCTCAAGTTCGGCAACAGAGATGGCCTCCTTAGCAGAAGACTCATTTTCACCAGCAATGGCTTCTGCCTCAAGTGTCGCCACTTTTACACGTTTCTGTGCTTCGGCAGCTTTTCGGCCTTCATCTGAAAGTGCGTCTTGCTCAGCAATTTGAATTTCTTGTTCACTTTGTGCTTTGGCTTCACCAACGGCCGCCTGCGTTTCTACATTCGCAATGGCAATCCTCTTTTTGGCTTCAGCTTCTTTGACACCTTCTTCTGACTGTGCTCTTTCTACCGCTACCTGTACATCTTTTTCACGGAAGGCTTTCGCTTGTCCCATGGCACCAGCAGACTCTTGCTGAGCCACTTCAACCACGGCCTGATTGATCGCTTCTGCAGCCGCTTTCTTACCGATTGCTTCGATATAGCCAGATTCGTCTGTGATGTCCTTGATGTTTACGTTGATCAATTCAAGACCAATCTTGTTCAATTCAGTGGCTACGTGTTTGTTGATCAGGCTGAGGAACTGTTCTCTGTCTTTGTTGATTTCTTCAATCGAAAGTGTGGCAATCACAAGTCTAAGTTGACCTATAATAATATCCAAGGCCTGCATTTTCACTTCATCTTCGGACAAGCCCAAGAGACGCTCGGCAGCGTTGAGCATAATTTCTTCTCGAATGGAGATACCAACTGTGAACGTACTTGGCGTATTAATTCGAATATTTTGCTTGGAAAGAGCTCCTTTTAAGTCTATTTCTATGGGAATAGGATTAAGGTTGAGGTATTGCCAGTCCTGGATAACTGGTATTACTAGTGCACCACCACCATGGATACATTTGGCACTTTTGTCATTCCCGACTTTTCCATAAACCACCAATATCTTGTTGGATGGACAGCGCTTATAGCGCGAAATCAGAATGATCACTAGTAAGAATAAGAGGCCAACACCTATGGCCACAATTGTTGAAGTAAATTCCATATTGTCTATTGAGTTACGTTATATTTTTCCACAAGTAATTTTTTGTTTTCGATGTCATAAACCAATACTTGCTCACCCGTTGGAATAGCATCGCCCTTAGTCTGCGCATAGTACGTTCTAAGTCCACCCTGAATGGTGATTTGTATTTGACCATCTCCCTGCTGATGGGCAGGGATCGTGAGGTAGACCGTACCCGTTTGTCCAATGGCTCCTTCGATACGAACATTACCTTTTGTCTCAATTCCTTTGAGTTTGTCCAGAAAATAGATGCTAACGATGTAGAATACTATGCCGACTGCGACTGAAGTGCCGAGAATCAATGTGCTGCCCATATCGGTCATGTCGTGTGCCAGGTATCCTGTCCAGCCAGCGATACAGAAAAAGGCAATGAGTGCATTAAAAGAGAAGGCATCACCTAGACCATCAATTTCAATTTCGTCTACGTCAAAACCGAAAAGATTGAGTAAAACGAGAAGGCCTAAAAGGGAGCTCGAGATAATCGCAATATTCCAATAAAGATCTACAGTCATTTGAAATTGAGTTGGTTAAAAGTGCAATGAATCGTCCATAGAAAGATACCATATGGACTAACTATATCTTCATAATACCTCCAAAATATTATATCTTTTTATAAAGATTTAGCGGAAGGATGCTAGTGCTGATAAACGGTTTTGGGATGTGCTGCTACAATTTTTAACTGTTAATCATATGCAAAGCCGCTTTGTAGACATAGTCCCAAAACTCATCTTTCTCTTTTTCGGCAAATGTGGCCTTCTCCAGAGCTTTGTGCATATGTTGTAGCCAATGTGTGGCTTCTTCTTTTCCAATCTTCCATTGAAAGTGTCTTCTTCTAAGCATGGGATGACCGCGTTCATCAGTATAGGTTTGACGCCCACCCAATGCCTGAATGAAAAAGAGCTTCAATCTGTTCTTGGCCGGTAGTAGATCCTTTGGGTACATCTTTCGGATGCGTTCATCCGTTTCAACCCCTGCATAAAAGTCATCTACCAATTGAAGAATGTTGTCTTCCCCAATTCGCTCATAAAGGGTGGGAGTTTCAGGCATCAAATCTGATTTAGCGCTTGATCAAAATCCGAAATAAGGTCGTCTGAATTTTCAATCCCCACTGAGATTCTAATCAGACTTTCGGTGATATTGTTTTTGATCCTGTCTTCCTCATTCATATTAGAACTGCTCATGGTATAAGGATGAGAGGCGAGTGTTTCAGTACTTCCTAGAGAAACAGCCAGTTTAGCGAGTTCCAGACTGTTTAAGAATTTGAAAGCTTCAGTTTCGCCTCCTATGATCTCAAAAGCCATCATAGCCCCTGCCGAACTCTGTTGTTTCTCAAAGATGCCATGTTGTTGACTGCCCTCTTCCAGATGCCCCAGATAGTAAACCTTCTTAACCTTTGCGTGAGCCTTCAGAAAGTTAGCGAGCCTTTCGGCATTGGAGGCTTGCTTTTCCATACGCAAAGTGACGGTCTCCAAGCTTCTGGTAACTAACCAAGAAGTAAAAGGTGAAGCCATACAACCCAGCGTAGTTCTAAGTCCTTTGATCGTTTGAATCAGGTCTTCTCTGCCTGAGCAGGCACCGGCAATCACATCGCTATGACCGCCAATGTACTTGGTAGCAGAGTAAAGGTTGAGGTCGGCTCCTTGAGTTAAGGGTTTCTGAAAGACGGGCCCCAGATAAGTATTATCAACGGCTATGACTGCTTCGATCTCATTAGAGACCAATTGGTCACGAAGATTGGAGATCATTCCAATGTCGGTGAGGAATAGTGTTGGATTAGCTGGAGTTTCCACATAGATCATTTTGAGATGCCTGGCTCTTGGGTGGTCAAGCACTATTTGCTTAATCTCCTCCTGAGTACATTCCGAGTCAAATTCAATCCATTCTACATCAAAGTGATTGAGCGTTCGCTTGATGAAAGTGTCCGTGCCTCCATAGAGTGGAGAAGACATCAATATCAGGTCACCACTCTTGCAGAAAGTCATAATGGTAGTAGAGATCGCTGCCATGCCACTTTCAAAGAATGCCGCATCTTCAGCGCCATCGAGTTGCGCCAGTCTGAACTCAGCGGCTGTCAGATTTGGGTGATTCAGTCGGGTGTAAATAAGGCTGTTGTTTCTTTCTTCCAGCGTATCCGCTCCCTTATATTGATCGAAAAAGGCCTTACCTTCTTCGGCAGTATTGAACATAAAGGTGGAGGTTTGAAAAATGGGGTTTTTGAGCGAATTCAAAACACCCATAGGATCATGCCCATCGGCTACTACCAAGCTTTCGGCACTAAACTTTGCTCTATTCTTTTTATCCATTATTTGATGGCTCTGACTTTGAGCGAACTACCTTCCTGACTGATCACAACCACTCCGGCACCTGCTTCTACATATTCGCCACGAGTATAAGCATCATAAATTTCTCCTTCTATTTCTATTCTACCACTGGGCCGAAGTATTGTATTTGCGGTGCCTTGTCGTCCTACAAGGTCTTTCGAGTAGAAAGTGGCCACATAGCCATCTTCTTTTTCCTGGCTTGTAGTCAGTGCCACACGATCAAACATCTTAGACTGGGTAAATCGATAGCCAAATACAAAAAGGACTACAATCGAACCTACCACCCCGGCTCCAACCACGCCCGCTGCTGTAGAGATTTCACCTACGGGTACATTGTCAAAATTGAAATTGTCATTCCCTAGCATGATGAAGATCAAGGCACCAACAGTACAAATGATACCTGCCACACCTGCAACCCCAAAGCCTGGAATTACAAATACTTCCAGTGCAATCAGGGCAAAGCCAACAAAGAAGACGGCAATTTCCCAATTGGCGGCTAAACCATTGAGGTAATAAGGAACCAGGTAAAGCACCAAGGCAATTCCAGCTGCTGCTAATGGAAAACCGACTCCCGGTGTCTGTAATTCAAAGAAAATTCCCGCGGTGATCACAAGAATTAATAATCCACTTACAAAGGGATTGAGGAAGAAGGAAATCACCTTTTCGGTACCAGACAATTCATAACGAATCAATTCATAATCGACAATATTGTTCTTCTCCAAGATGTCCTGAATGCTGGTCACTTCTCTTTCGCAATAGCCATTGGCGATGGCTTCGGAGGTAGTGAATGTGATGATTTTGCCATCTTCGGTTACGCCTTCAATTTCTACTTGATCATCAACCATACCTTCGGCAATCAGTGGATCGCGGTTGTTCTCTTCTGCGGTGGATCGCATTATTGACCGCATATAAGATTGGTATTTGTCAGGCGCTTGTGAACCATCTGCACCATTCACCACGGTAGCGGCACCAATATTAGCACCAGGTACCATATAAATACTATCACAGGCTATGGAAATCAAGGCGCCTGCCGAAGCTGCATCATTATTAATAAATACCCAGACCGGTTTTTCATACTCCAATATCCTTGTACGAATATCATTGGCATCGTTAACAGCGCCACCATAGGTGTCCATATCGATCAAGACGATATCGGCCCCTGCATCTGTTGCCTGGTCCAGTGCCAGATCAACATAGCGATTCATTCTAGGATCTATATCATCACGGATTTCCATTAAGAAAACTTTGATAGTGCCCTCTTGATATTTAGACTGTTCGGAAGCCCAGGCAATAGCAGTGAGCAGGAGAATACTGCTTAAAACAATTCCTCTGACTACGTTTCTAATTCCTTTGATCCCCACTTGAATAGCTTATTTTTGCTTCAAATTACGAATAAAGGACTTGTCAAAACAGTTGCTACACGATTTTTCACAGGACTTCAATGCCGATATTTGGGAGGTGCTTTCCTATGGCGATCAGCTATTGATTACCACAAGGGATAGTGAAAAACTCACAGTTAGTTTTTCTTTGTTCGAACTAAGTACTAAGTCATTTCTCTGGAGAGAGATCAGCTTTGAAGAATCGTGGTGGATCAGTGTGTATCATTTTGCCGAGGGAGTGATCATATTTCAGACCTATGACGATACTCAGAATATCGAAGCCAGGTCCGTCTTTGGTTTTGATACAATTACATTGGAAGCGATCTGGTCGGTCGATCAGGTGAAACTTTTCAATGTGGCTTCAGGCTTATTGACTTTGGCCTCTACGGACAATCCAGAAGCACAATTTACGATAGACATTCGTAGTGGTGAGGAAGCTGAGCAGAGCGAGGTTGCCTTACCAGAACCGAATACTTCACAAGCTACTTATCCTTTACATTACGAACCTGAGAGTCCTCATTTTGAAACAGTCTCTAAATTTTTGAAAGAACGATTGGATGTTGTTCTAGAAGGCAGCTGTGACTACCTGGAATGGAAAAACCATTTTGCCATTACAGCAAATACTAAGGAGGAAACAGGCTATAACCTGGATTTATTCGTATTTAGCTTATCAGGTGACTTATTGCTGCATCAATCACTGGAAAAGGGATTAAAGGGTCTGGCGACTGGCACGTTTTTTATAGTTAACCAAGCACTTATATTTGTTGAGGGTAAGCGAAATTTGGTAGTTTATGGCTTCTAAGCATATGAAAAAGTATTTCGGAGTATTGATAATTCTTTTCCTGACCATGTCTGTTGGTTTTGCACAATCAGATTCGCTGGGGATTGAGCAAAAAGGCGATAAGATTTTTGTCGTACATAAGGTGCTATCAAAACAGACACTGTTCTCACTTGCGAAAAGGTACCAAACGACTGTCACTGAAATTAACGAAGCTAACCCTGCCTTAGCGAGTGGTCTTCAAGTAGGACAAACCCTGAAAATACCTTTTGGAGGAACGTTACCCACCGAAGAGAAGTCGTTGAAGCTTACGGTTACCAGCAATAAAACACATAAGGTTGCTGCAGGAGAAACACTCTTTGCGATTGCCAAACAATATAATGTGAGCATTACTGACCTGAAGACATGGAACAATCTCTCCTCCAACTCACTCTCCTTAGGGCAAGAATTGTTGGTTAAGGTTGAGAGTGAGGTGGAAGCAACACCTGTGGTGCAGACAACTTCGGTAACGGTGCCTACACAGGTAGAAACTCAGACAGATCCTGATCCCGTTGCAGTAGTGGCAGCGGACACAATCAATACGGAGACGGTTCAGGCTCCGGAACCCGAAAACTACGGAGGTACCAAGCTTGAGCCCTTTGAAGTAGAGGGATTGGCGGAAGTAATCGAAGAAGCTGAGCCCACTACTAAGTTTTTTGCACTCCACAGAACAGCAAAAGTTGGTACGGTGATCAAAGTAAAAAACCAAATGAATGACCTGACGGTCTATGTGAGAGTCGTTGGTGCTATGCCCAATGTGACCGATGAAAAGGTGATCATCAAACTCAATCAAAAGGCCTATGATCATCTGAAGGCCATAGACAAGCGTTTTAGGGTTCAGCTGAGCTATTTTCAATAGATGTCTCGAACAGACTTTGATAGGCTAAAAGCCTTTCTAGACGAAAAGGTAGACACCTATAATCAGCCCTCTTTTATTCACCCTGACCCAATAAGCATTCCACATGCATATTCGAGGAAAGAAGACATCGAGATCACAGGTTTTTGGGCATCCATATTGGCCTGGGGTCAGAGGGTGACCATCATCAATAAGTGCAAGGAGTTGTTTGCCATGATGGACAATCAGCCTTATGATTTTATGCTCAATCATAGCGAAAATGACTTGAAGCCGCTCCTAAAGTTCAAACATCGGACTTTCAATGATATTGATACACTATATTTTGTTTCCTACTTCAAAGATTTCTATCAGCAGCATAACTCCCTGGAGGACGCTTTTTTAATGGGTTTGAGAGAGAATGATGAGCATGTAGGGAATGCACTCATTCGCTTTCATGATCAGTTCTTTGAATTGCCTGATGCACCGCAGCGCACCAGAAAACACATTGCCACACCGGCCAGAAAGTCGGCATGCAAGCGCATTAATATGTTCCTGCGTTGGATGGTGAGGCAAGACAACAAAGGAGTAGATTTTGGGATATGGAAAAATATCAAACCTTCTCAATTGATTTGCCCCTGCGATTTGCATGTGGAAAGAGTAGCTCGAAAACTCAGACTGATTGAGCGTAAACAAATGGACTGGCATACAGCACTGGAGTTAACTGAAAACTTACGGAAGTTCGACCCCAACGACCCTGTGAAATATGACTTTGCTCTCTTTGGCTTAGGTATCGAAGAGAAGTTTTAATTCATGAATTACGAATGCAACCTTCTATTAGCTATCGGGTTTTCTCAATACTCAATACTCAATACTCAATACCCAATACTCAATACTCAATACCCAATCACCCAATCACCCCCAATTCGCAGGATCATTTCTCCATTCCTCTAGAGAAGCTACGTCCGATTCATTGATATAGCCTAGCTCGGTTGCTTTTTGCAACATGACTTGATAATTGCTGAGGCAATGCAATTGAATATCCGCTGCTTTGAAATTTTCGTCAGCAAGAGGGAATCCATAAGTGAAAATCGCCAACATGCCCATGACCTCAAAGCCAGAAGCCGTAAGAGCATCGGCAGCCTTTAAAGAACTGCCACCTGTCGATACCAGGTCTTCTACCACAATCACTTTTTGCCCCGGAGTCACCTTGCCTTCAATAAGGTTTTCCATTCCATGCCCTTTAGGTTTCGACCGTACATAGACAAAAGGCACACCTAAGGCTTCTGCTAAAAGTGCCCCTTGCGGAATTCCTGCTGTGGCAACACCCGCTACAGCTTCATAGCCTGGAAATTTGGCATTAGCAGCTTCGGCCAGTGCTTCTTTGATGAAGGTCCTTGTATCAGGAAAAGAGAGCGATAGTCGATTATCACAGTAGATTGGCGACTTCCATCCTGAGCTCCAGGTGAAAGGATCTTCCTTACTTAATTTAATGGCTTTGATTTGAAGTAAATCTGATGCGACTTTGAGTGCTATTTCTTTTTCTGTCCGAGGGCTTTCCATGTCGCGAATTTAAGATATTTTTTTTCTGAAATGTCATGATCTTCTTTCACCTACTTAGAGATTTTTTTTTCATATTGACAAAGAATTAAGCCCTTCAATGAGGATTTATATTAAGGACACCCCATTAAGGATCAAGAGGCCTGAAAACATCAAAGATCAGAGTCTTTTTGACGAAGTTATCCAGGAGGATGATTTATTGATCAATGAGCGCAAGTTCAGAGGCAATATGCTGATCCGTAATGCCAATCGGGATACGATTAAGAGCATCCTTTTTATTCTTCACAACAAGAAAATTAAGGGCTTGGATTCGGTTACCGTGGTAACTCCCTTTTATGATGAAGCGGTGGAATACATCAAAAGTAAATTCAAGATCATCAGTGCAGGAGGTGGAGTTGTTTATCGGAGTGGAAAGATTCTAATGATCCATCGACTAGGTAAATGGGATTTGCCCAAAGGCAAGATTGAGGGCAAAGAATCAGTTTTGGAAGGTGCAAAAAGAGAGGTGGAAGAGGAGTGCAATGTAAAAGTCAATGTGCTAGACAAAGTTTGCACTACCTGGCACACCTATACCACAGGACAGAAAAGTATCCTAAAGAAGACGGTTTGGTATCATATGGAATGTCTTGATGACAGCCAAATGAAACCTCAGGTAGATGAGGGGATAGATGAAGTCCGATGGATGAGTAAAAAGGAGGTTGAGGTTGCTCAATTCAATGCCTTTCGCTCAATCAGACATGTCTACAAGAAATTCAAGAAGCAGTTAGTAGCTTATAAATCGTAAGGCAGATATTTCTGTACCTCTCCACCGTAACGATGAACCTCACGAATAATCGATGAATTGACTGCTGCGAGTTCAGCAGAAGTAATTAAAAAGACGGTCTCAAGTCTGCCGTTTAAGTCACGATTCACCTGGGAGATACTGTTTTCATATTCGAAATCAGTTGTGTTTCTTAAACCCCTCAGAATATAGGAGGCTTCTAATTTATCGGCAATCTGAGCTGTTAGTTCATTGTAAACCAATACAGAGACCTCGGGTACATCTTTGAAGGTTTGATTGATCTTTTCCTCCATATATTCGATCTCAAAATAGCGATTGGCCTTTTTGCTATTGTAGCCAATGGCTACTATGATTTCATCAAAGAGCTTGAGTCCGCGCATTACAATATCTTCATGGCCTTTGGTGAAAGGGTCGAATGAACCGGGGAAAAGTGCTATGCGCTTCATATCTTAAATCTAAGCAATTAAACTAGAGGTTCGAAAGGACATCGAAATACTCCATTTGTTCAAGCTCATTGAACAGCGGATGCATGTGAATGTCGGAAGGTCTTTGGCCCAATTCAATATTGGTGAAATACTTCTTTAAAGTAGGATAGTGTTTGTCGATCTGATTTTTGCTGCCATGTAATAGGACAGGTATCGACTGTCCTTCTTCACTGTACTGTCTGGCCGTGTATAAAATACGCTTTACCAAATCCATTGAATCTGAGAATTCGAACTGGTTGTAAATGGCTACACGACTTAGATTGAAGCCCGCAATCATTACTTCGTTCTCATTCAGCATAAGGTATATGCTACTTTGTGCTCTGCTCCTCAATTGACTTTGAAGACCTTTTAAGAAGGCAATACTCTGGTGGTTGAATTTTAAGCCGTTATTCGGGTATTTATCCTTAAACCATGCTTTGACATCAGCTGTATAGGCAAATGCCATAGCCAAGCCCAACTCATCTAAAATCTTAAAGCGATACTCGTCCAGGTTAGGATCCGTAGGTGAATTAAGTTGGATATACTGCTGAAGTAGTGATTTGTCGAATACCGGTACGGGTACGAGCGAGAATTTTTTGTTGCGTATATAAACCTGTACTTCTTTCCAAAAACCCGCAGCAATCAAAATATGATCATCATAAAGTGCTTCGAGATTGTCTACAAGACTTAATTCTTTTTGGAAAGCCACGTCTTCCAATAGCAGCAGCAGTTTCTTCTGAATATCGAGAATACTGATTTGGCATGAGTCTTCTCCAATAAAAAACGAAAGACGATACTGATCAATTCGATCAATATCCAGTCTTTCGTCTTTTAATGATATTCTTGTTGGCGTATTAGTAGAACGCAATTTTATTGCCAGTTACCTGCTGTAGTAATGTCAGTTCTAGAACCGAATCTAAGAGGTCTGCGCCTCTCGTTTTCATTATCCTCAGTTCTTGTTCTGTCAAATGGATAGGTGTCAACAACCTCTATGTAATCAACGCTTACACCTGACTTGATAGAATCTTTGGCGTAAAGAGAGAAGTACTTTCCACTTGAATGAGGCAACTCAGGAAGTTTTGTGAAATCATATCCCTCAGTAAAAAGAGAGTCTCTCACAGGAATAATTCCTAAAGTATCATACACGAAGGTTGACCTCTCAGCACCGTAGTCCAAAATTTCAATTTCTTCAGTTCTCTGGATCACGTAGATGTTTCCAGAATCAGCATAAGAGATTAATTTCTCCCAAGTGTCAGCATAATCTCCGTAAGTGCTCTGGTAAGCAATTTGAGTATCACGGATAAGCTCAAGCTTAGCTTTCACCAAGTTCTCTATTCTTTCGATTTCTTTTGCTTCTTCTATGGTAGAGTTAATGCCATCATAAAGGAAATAGGCGACTACAATCGCTAGTACAAAGAAAACTCCAGTCAGTATTTTAGTAAGGTTCATTTTTGAGGTCGATTTTCGCTAAATTAACTAATTATTTAGGTAATCCATAATAAATGGAACCGCTAGTTTATGGATAATTAATGATATTTGAAATAACCTTTTCGATTAATCAGGGCATCAATTGATTCGGAATTTTGAAGCACATAATGCAAGCTTTGCAAATGACTCCTTCTAAGGGTGTTCAAATCATAGTAACCAACTTCCGTAAGTATCTGATCATCAGCGGGCATCTCAGGGTCTATTCCTAAATTCAAGTTTCCTGAAATTGGGGTTACTAAAAAGAAAAGCTCTATGCCATGGAGAGGAGGATCAAGATATTCGTGAACAAATAAGAATTCCTTCACGGCTATGGTTAGGCCGGTTTCTTCTTTAAACTCTCTGATTATGGCCTCTTCGGCACTTTCTCCAAACTCCATTCCACCTCCTGGTGGTGCCCACAGCGAACCTGTTTTACCGAGCGATTTATGATGAACTAATAGAATCTGGTTGTCCCTGACGCAAACTCCACATACCCGTATCCTCAGTTTTTGGCCATAAGCTTCCGATATCTTAGCATCTATCTCTGTCATCTGTAGGGGTGATTAAGACTAGTGAATATATTTGCACAAATTGTAGTCTATGGTAAAGGTATTTAATCCTGACTTCAAGTCAAGGATTGAGAAATTTCTGGAAAGGCAGCACTTTATGAAACTGGTTGGCTTCGATCTCAATGTAATTGAAGCAGGACGGACAGAAGGCTGGTTGGATTTGACTCAGGATCATCAGCAGCAAACAGGTCTTGTGCATGGGGGGGTGACAGCAACATTGGCTGATATTGTGGCTGGTTTTGCTGCTGTGACAGTTGTAGCGGAAGATCAGCATGTGGTTACCGGAGAAATTAAGATTTCCTATTTCACCCCAGGCAAGGGTCAAAAATTACACGCAAAAGGATGGGTTGTGAAACAAGGCCGGAAAATGAGCTTTTGTGAAGCAGAAGTGTGGTCAGTGGATGGAGAAGAACGCACACTCATTGCTAAGGCCAGCACAACAATGGTCACTATTTTTCCTGAGGACAAGAAAAAGCCCTAGGATTGGCCAAGCCCTCTGAGATATTAAGCAGTAAGTTTCCCTTCGCACCCACCGATGGACAAAAAAGATTGTTCGGTTTATTCGATGATTTTTTACTAGACGGAAAACTGCGCAAACCTGTATTAGTGCTGAGGGGCTATGCTGGAACAGGTAAGACCACGGTAGTTGGTGCCATTGTGAAGATGCTTCCCTTCTTTAATTATAAGTACGTGTTGATGGCCCCAACCGGACGTGCTGCTAAGGTAATGGCGGGTTATACCAACAGAACTGCATTCACTATTCACAAGAAGGTATTCCAACAAACAGCGGAACCGGGTGGAGGGCTCGCATTCAAAAGACAAAACAATTATCATAAAAACACCCTCTTTATTGTAGATGAGGCTTCAATGATTTCTAATCAGGCGGAGTATGGAAAGAATGGGTTGCTGACTGATTTGATGGATTATGTCTTTTCTCAAGAAGGGAATAGACTATTGTTGATCGGGGATGTCGCACAATTGCCTCCTGTTGGATCCTTGGAAAGCCCAGCCCTTGAAAGTGAGTTTCTGACGCAGTCCTTTGGTAACGATGTAAGTGCACTGGAGTTGACTGAGGTGATGCGTCAAGAAGAAGAGTCGGGTATCCTCTTCAATGCGACCAACTTGAGAAATGAACTTCTCAATGAGGATTTTACCATCAAGCTGGCGACATCAAGATTCAAAGATGTATTCAAAATGACAGCCGAAAGGCTGGAAGATGGTTTGCGCTATGCTTATGATAAATATGGTACTGAAAATGCGGTCATCATCTGTCGAAGCAATAAAAATGCAGTCCAATATAATCAGTACATCCGAAGAACCATCCAATATCGCGAAGACGAAATTGAAGCCGGAGATATCCTGATGATCGTTCGGAATAACTATCACTTCTTACCTGAAAATGCCCCTGCAGGATTTTTGGCAAATGGGGATTTCGTGGAGGTAATGAAAATCATCAAGTTCGAAGAGTATTATGGGTTGCGTTTTGCCGAGCTGAGGGTGCAATTGTTAGATTACCCTGAACAAGAACCTTTCGAGGCAAAAGTCATTCTGGATACGCTCTATTCGCCAGAAGCTTCTTTGAACAATGCGGACTATAAGAGGCTTTATGAGGAGGTGACTGAGGGTTATGCTGACCTTCCAACCAAGAAAGAAAGAATAAAAGCGATCAAGAGTGACCCTCACTTGAACGCTCTTCAAGTCAAGTTCGCCTACGCCTTAACTTGTCATAAATCGCAGGGCGGACAGTGGGATGCTGTCTTCATTGATCAAGGTTACTTAACAGAGGAAATGGTCGACCGGGAATATGTCCGGTGGTTATACACTGCCGTGACCCGAGCAACAAAAGAGCTCTTTATGGTCAACTTCCATCCAAGATTCTATTGATTTAGAGCGATTTTGAAATGCCTAAAATCATAAACACCCAACCCATGATAAAGGCCAAGCCACCGATGGGTGTGATGGCACCGAGCCAGGTGATATTGGTAAGGCTCAAGGTATACAGCGAACCGCTGAAAATCACAATACCAATAAGGAAGCTGATACCCGCATAGCTAAAATAATTACTTTGAACATTGAGCATCAGTATGCCTAGGAGTATCAAGGCAAGGGTGTGATAAAACTGATATTTCACAGCTGTCTCGAAGGTCTCCACTCTGGTATTAGCTGTTAAGGTTGCTTCTAAACCATGGGCGCCAAAGGCGCCAATTGCTACGGAGAGCGCGCCTAGAATTCCTCCGAGAATAAGAATTGTCTTTGCTGTCATATTGCTACTGTTGTGGATAATTTCTTGCGCCAAAAATGGCACTTCCAATTCTAACCATGGTACTGCCAGCTTCACAAGCTTCAATATAGTCACTCGTCATGCCCATGGATAGTTCCTGCATATCGACATTGTTCAGGTTGATATTGTTTCTGATCTGATCAAAAAGCGACTTTAACTGGTCGAATTCTTTACGTACCTGAGCTTTATCATTGGTGTTCGTGGCCATGCCCATCAAACCAAGCACTTTGATGTTTTGGTGTTCCTTTAAAGTATCGCTGTTTAAGAATTCCATTAGTTCTGTCTCATCAAAGCCAAACTTGGTTTCTTCTTTGGCAATATGTACCTGCAATAAGCAAGAGATCACCCGCTCATTTTTAAGGGCTTGTTTATTGATTTCAGCCAATAATCTGGGGCTATCTACTGCATGAATCAGATGTACAAAAGGTGCTATATACTTGACTTTGTTGCGTTGCAGGTGTCCGATCATATGCCATTTAATGTCTTTAGGCATAACTTCCTGTTTGGCAGTGAGCTCCTGAACCTTGTTCTCACCAAAATCTCTTTGCCCACCTTCATAAGCCTGTAACAAATTCTCGACAGGTTTAGTCTTACTCACAGCAATAAGTTGCGTGTTGTAAGGAGCTAACTCCTCATTATAGTGATTAATGTTATTTACAATTGACATATTGCAGAAGTGCGATCGAGTTTAGATTTCTATTATCTTTGACCAAATGATCGGTCGGTCAAAGTTAGAAGATTTTAATCTCTAGCATAAGGTCATTTTTAGAGAACACAACTACCAATGCCAATAATTGGATCAATTTTAAAAAAAGGCATAAAGCTCCGTGAAACGCTTGAGCAAGACTATACCTCTCCCTACGACCTTCAGAAAAAGGAATTGTCAAAACTCCTTATTAGCGCTCGCAATACACAGTTTGGCAGGGCCTATGACTTTCATGCTGTTTTAGAGCAGTTTAGAAGTTTCGGTCAGCATGACTTCTTTGAGAAATTTAAAGAGCTTGTTCCGGTGTCGGATTATGACAAAATGGATGAGGGTTGGTGGCATAAGATGCGCGAAGGTGAATCCGATGTTAGTTGGCCTGGCAAAACCAAATTTTTTGCACTGAGCTCTGGCACTTCTGGGGCGGCTTCAAAGTATATCCCTGTTACTAAGGATATGATCCGACAGATCAGAAAGACGGGAACAAGGCATATTTATACACTTTCCAAATACGACTTCCCAGATCAATTCTTCCAATCAGGCATGTTAATGTTAGGAGGGAGTACCGCATTAAACTTTTCAGGAAACTACTATTATGGTGACCTGAGTGGCATCACGACAGGCCAATTGCCTTTGTGGGTACAAGGCTTCTCAAGGCCAACACCAAAAATCAAGAAGCATAAGGACTGGGAGCTTAAACTAGAAGAGATTGTAGAGTCTGCGCCTAAGTGGAATATCGGTATGATAGTGGGTGTTCCAGCCTGGATGACCATTCTTCTGGAAAGAATCATTGAAAGATATGGTGTGAAAGATATCCATGAAATTTGGCCAAACCTGGGCTCATTTGTGCATGGTGGTGTGGCTTTCGAGCCTTACAAAAAGAGTTTTGATAAACTACTGGGCAGACCCATTCACTACATAGAAACCTATCTGGCATCCGAAGGCTTTATTGCTTTTCAAGATGCTCCAGAGAAGCGGGGCATGCGATTGATGCTCAATGGTGGGATTTTCCACGAGTTTGTGCCTTTTAATGAGAAGAACTTTGATGAAGACGGACAAATCGTTGATAATCCTGAAACGCTAATGATCGATCAGGTAGAGGAAGGTAAGGACTATGCACTCCTGATTTCTACTTGCTCTGGTGCCTGGAGGTATTTGATAGGAGATACGGTAAGGTTTGTAGACAAGCACAGCTCCGAGATCATTATTACTGGTAGGACCAAACATTTCTTAAGCCTATGTGGGGAACACCTTTCTGTTGACAACATGAACCAGGCGGTGGAGATGGCATCAGATGAATTCAATATTGGCATTAAAGAATTTACTGTGGCGGGTGTACCTGATGGCAAGTTATTTTCTCACCATTGGTTTATAGGTACAGATGATCCCGTAGATGTAGAATCTTTAAAAGTTCGAATTGACAACTGTCTGCATGAATTGAATGATGACTATGCGGTAGAGCGAAAGCATGCCTTGAAGAATATCCAAATGGATGTGTTACCAACTGAAGTTTTTTACGATTGGTTAAGATCTCAGGGTAAAGAAGGAGGTCAAACGAAATTCCCTCGTGTTTTAAAGAAAGAAAAACTTGAAAGCTGGCTATCCTTTGTTGGCAATAAGGTCTAGACCACATGGACATAGTCATTAATGGTTTCTTGTTTGGGTTATTACTGTGTGTCTTAATTGGCCCCGTATTCTTTGCTTTGATTCAAAATGCAATCGAAAAAGGATTTTTCTCTGGCTTTTTTATGGCAGTGGGAATTGCCCTTAGTGACACCATCTATATTTTCATTACCTATTTAGGGGTTTCTCAGTTAACTGATAAACCCCTAAATAGGTA
>Ga0207422_1000679_pt1 | contig 96015 bp, 89 predicted proteins | sample MarCyaLeptolynsp_FD_187757 | JGI IMG/M metagenome (GOLD analysis project Ga0207422, IMG submission 187757) | Marine cyanobacterial communities from Panama - species 1 Leptolyngbya sp. (SPAdes) | ecosystem: Environmental > Aquatic > Marine > Unclassified | place: Panama: Panama City | collected...
GCGTTTTTTTGCCCTGTTTGATATTTTGCCTGCAATTCTCCTTCTAAACTTTGAATGGCGCGGTCTTTAATTCCAACATATTCTGTTGCATAGAGCTTGTTGTATTCCAATGCATTTTTATAATCGCCCATATTTTCATAAATAGAAGATACGTGCATATAATTTTCCCAAAGGCTTCTTATGCGCCCGGTTTTGATCATAATGTCAATCGCTTCCAGGTTGTAAGGAAGGGCTTCTTCATATTTGCCTTGCATCAAATAGACGTGACCAATATTTGCCAAAGAGGGGATGAGGTAACGCTGCAGTCCCATTTCTTTGGATTTATCAAAATTGTATTGATAGTTGGCGATGGCAGCTTCATAGTCACCCAAATATTTATAGATATTTCCGCGCCAGTTAATGGATGCCATTAGAGGAATGCCGGTTTCTCCAAGCTCGTTGTAAAGATCAATGGAGTTGTTTATACTGGAAAGCGCTTGTTCAAGGTCATCTCCTGAGAATAATTGGTTGTTTGCCTTGTAACGATAGGAGAGGGCTAAATCCTCTTTTTCATTGAGCTTTTTCTGTATTTCAATGGCTTTGTCACAAAACTCGATGCCTGTGGTATATCTATTTTCATAGTATAACAAATCGCAGAGATGTGAATAACAAATGGCAACTCCCTTTTGATGGTCAATTTTTTCAAAAATTTCCAAAGCACGATATGTTTCTTCTGTGGCTTTACCATATTCGGTTTGAATGGAATAAATTTCTTTGAGTTTAAGATGGGTGTTAGCCAAATCCATTTCATTTGTCAACGCTTCAAAAATATCTTTTGCCTTTAGCGTATATACCAATGCAGAATCCAGTTTAGCATATTCTTTGTGATAGTGTGCTAAATATAAATAAGATTTAGCCAGATTGTTTTGGTCGTTTAATCTTTGAGACAGCCGGATAGTTTCATATGCCGTTGCCCCCAATTGAGTAGAGTCTTTTGGGATTTTGGAATGGGTTTCCAGCCACAAAAAAAGTGAATCTATTTTTATTTCATCCTTTTGTGAAAAAACACAAAGTGAAAAGAAAAGGAATACAAGGGGTAAAGTAATTTTATTCATAAGCTTTATACAACTAATTAAAAATTACTTGAGGCAGTATAAATGTATGAAAAAAATGAATGTGTTTACTCTTGAATAATTTTAAGAGAGTTTAATGCTTTTAAACCGAGGTATTAAAGCAATAGAAACGTTAAACTTTGAAGGGAATAACTATTTATTCTTATTGATCTCATCCAGCAATTTACGACTGAGCTGTTGTTCTTTTTCTAATGCTCGTTGTTTGTATGATTCAAATTCTTTCTCGAGATCATTGAGTTTGTTTTTTGTCTCGCGGGTTATGTGATTGCTGTTTTTAAATTTATAAATGAAAAAGAAAAGTATCAATACTAAGAAGAGAATGAGAGTCCAAACAATGCTATTGTAAACTGTTTTTGAAGTTTGTATGCCTAAAAAGGAAATGTCATTTTCCTTTTGCTCTGCTAACAAGAGCTTTTCACGGGTTTCTTTTAAGTTACTCTGAATGAGACCCAGTTCAATTTTTTGTGAATCCAGTTCGCCTTGCAATTGCGCAAGTGCATTTTTATATACCGCAATGCTGTCGAGAGTACTTTTCTTAAGACTGTTTAAATCGGCTCTTTTAACAACTTTAAATTCCTGATAATTGTTTGAACGGTTATACACTTCATCAAACTGATTTTCAAGGGTGTTTTCAGTTTGAGAAAAACCAATGGTTGAAATCAATAGGAAAATAATAATGGTAAACGTATTTTTTTGAAGCATTATAAATTATTTTGAAAAATAGTGTTCCCTATACAACAAAAATGTTGTGGAATAATTGTGTAAAAAGGGTATAAATTGGTTTTAAACAGCCACTTTTTGTTTTACATAAGAACATTGAAGCGCTCCTGACGGGCATTTTTTTATCTGTGCAACAATTTTTTTTGTTTCGGCACCGTCGAGGTCAATCCAGGGGATGACGTCTGTTCTGAATACATCAGACAATCCTCGTGCACATTTTTCTGCGTGAATGCAAACTTTTGGGTCGTAAGTGACTTTGATTTCACCATTGGTGAAAACGTTTTCGTAGGTTTCCATAGCGGGTCATAATTTGGGGTTATGGACTCAGTTAATAATCTTAGGGTTAAACAAATAAATAGGAAAAATTTTAAAATATCGATGTATGGCATTTTTTTTCGACAAAATGCATATAATTCTATAAAATAAACGGGAAATTTCTAACTCACAGCTTTTTTATAAACATTCAAGGCGCGTTCTCTGGCTTCTTTATGGTTTACCATTTCGTTGGGATAGTTTGTGGAACCAAATTCAGGAACCCATTTTTTGATGTAGTTTTTTTCTTTGTCAAATTTTTCAATTTGAGTGGTAGGATTGAATATTCTAAAATAAGGGGCTGCATCCACACCACAACCTGCCACCCACTGCCAGTTACCCACATTGGAGGACATCTCATAGTCTAATAGCTTTTCAGCGAAATAAGCCTCACCCCACCGCCAGTCTATCAAAAGATGTTTACACAAAAAACTTCCCACAAGCATACGCACACGGTTGTGCATCCAGCCGGTTTTATTGAGTTGGCGCATACCGGCATCTACAAGTGGGAATCCCGTGGTGCCTGTTTTCCATTTTTCAAATTCGGCTTCGTTGTTGCGCCATTCAATGCGATCATATTTTTTCTTGAAGGCTTCAATTTGGGTTTCCGGAAAATGCCAGAGTATTTGCATAAAAAACTCTCGCCAAATGAGCTCATTCCAGAAGGTTTTGTTTTTTTCGGCAATAGCCTTTTCAACAACCTGTCTGATACCCACAGTGCCAAAACGCAGATGCGGACTCAACTTTGAGGTTTCATCTTTTGCAGGAAAATTTCGGGTTTTTTCATAATCCTGAATCAATGTTTTACTCACATCATAGTCTGGAACTATAATTTTTGAACGTTCAAACCCCAAGTCACTTAATGATAAATTATGTAAACGGGAATGTTCAATGCAGTTTTTTAGGAGCGTTTTGGTTTCATAAACTTTAAGAGAATAATCTTTAAAACGCTCTTTCCACTTTCGCATAAAAGGTGTAAAAACCAAATAGGGTTTGCCATCCTCTTTAACTACCTCGTTTTTTTCAAAAATTACCTGGTCTTTGAATGTGTAAAAGCCTATGTCTTTTTCTGAAAGAAAATCTGCTACTTCATTGTCCCGTTTGATTGCATAGGGTTCATAATCGTGGTTTGTAATTACATTTTGAACTTCAAAATCATCAATTATTTTTTTAAAGATTTCTAAAGGCTTCCCGTGATATATCGCAATACTGCTTTCACAACTATCCTGAAGTTTCTTTCGCATCGCCTGAAGAGAATCGTGTATGAAAGTGACACGAGCATCATCTTTGGGTAGTTGTTCTAAAATATCGGTATCAAAAATAAATACAGGTAAAACCGGAAATTTACCATTAAGGGCTTTAAATAAACCCACATTGTCATCAAGCCGTAAATCCCTGCGGAACCAGAAAATGTTTACTTTTTTGTTCATTAAGAGAGATTTTTTCTGTTTTTTCCCCGCCCTAAAGGGTGAAATGGAAAAAATCCTCGTTCATCCTTCAGGATAAGAGGCAAAAACGAGGATTTTTCATTACAAATTTGTTTAATCACATTTTAAATTTTTAATGTGGACATCCCGCCATCAACTGCAAAAACCTGACCGGTAATCCAGCTGCTTTCTTCCTCTAAAAGAAAACCTGCCATTGCGGCAATATCCTTAGTTTCACCCACCCGTTTTAGGGGGTGTCTTTCAGCTGCATTTTCTTTTTTGCGTTCATCTCCCAAAAGACGTTCTGCCAGGGGGGTGTTTGTGAGTGATGGAGCAATCACATTGCACCTTATTTTTGGAGCATACTCTGCAGCAAAGGCCTTGGCAAACCCCTCAATGGCACCTTTTGAAGCACTTACGCTGGTGTGAAAAGGCATCCCCATTTTAACGGCCACTGTACTGAAAAGTACAATACTTGCATCTTCAGATTTGAGAAGATTTGGCAACACTCCTTTTAACGATTTGACCATGGCTATAAAGTTAAGCTGAAAATCTTCTTCAAAGGTTTCTTCACGTAAATTTTTAAAAGGACGAAGGTTGATGCTTCCGGGACAAAAGACAAAACCGTCTATTCTTTCGGGTAAATCAAGTTCTGAAATAGCATCTTTTGTCGCATCAAATGTCACGTGTTTGATGTTTTCAGAGTCAAAACCTTCTGAGCTTCTGGAGGCAACAATCACCTGATTATTGTTTGCTAAATTTTCTGCAACGGCTTTTCCTATACCATAAGAACCGCCAATTAAAAGGATATTTTTCATCATAATTTTAGGATTCGTGTTCACCAAAGAGTTCTAAAAGTTTTTTTCTTCGGTATTCAAAGATTTCGTTGAGTTTTGGTTTAACTAAAAAGGGGTGAACCATTTGGCCCAAAATTCCAAAAGGGACTTTATAATCTACGATATCTTCCATTTCAACCCCTCCCGGAATTTCTTTAATAAAATGCTTGTGGTGCCAAAGAGCATAAGGACCAAATCGCTGCTCGTCCACAAAGTATTCTTTTTCTTTAACGTGTGTAATTTCAGTAACCCATTTGGTTTTAATTCCCAAAACCGGAGTAACAATATACTGAATAATTTGCCCGGGATACATAGGCCTGTCTGCACCGGAAAGAATGTTGAACCCCATATATTCCGGAGTAATGGTTTTAAGGTTTCGCGGGCTCGACAAGAACTCCCAAGCCTCATCAATTGAGATGGGTATGTTTTGTTTAGTGTGTAGAGTATAAATTTTCATTGTAATATTTTAAACAAAAGTAGAATTATTTATGTTTAAAAAACTTAATTATAAGTTAAACAATATGATTGGTATTTATGTTTTTATTAACATCACCTTTCATAAGATTTCGGTACTTTAGTGAGCTAAATAAACAACTAAAACTTGACTAAAATGAAAAACAAATTATTTCTATTTTCGTTCTTACTTATAGGAAGCTTTTGCTACGCACAAATCAATGCTCCTGTGGCAAGTCCGCTCTCCAAAATTGAACAACAAGTGGGTCTTACAGATGTAATTATTGAATATTCAAGACCCAGTATGAAAGGACGCACCATTTTTGGTGATTTGGTTCCCTATGACAAATTATGGCGCACCGGTGCCAATGCACGTACTAAGATAACATTTAGCGAGGACATTACGATTCATGATAAAGAACTTAAAAAAGGAACTTATGCTTTGTTGACCATTCCCGGTCAAAAAGAATGGGAGGTTATTTTATATACAGAGTATCAGGCAAATGGAGCTCCGCGCGAACTTGATGACAGCAAGGTTGCAGCCCGTTTTAAAGTCACCCCTATGGTTACTTCAATGGCAAGAGAAACCTTTACCATGGAACTGGCAAACATTTCAAATAATGGAGCCACCTTATTTTTACTTTGGGAAAAAACCCGTGTACCTATAAACTTTACGGTTCCCACAGACAAGGCTGTGATGGCAAGCATCGATAAAGCAATGAGCGGACCTTCAGCCGCAGACTATTACACAGCAGCTATGTATTACTATGATGAAGGAAAAGATATCGCTAAAGCGAAAGAGTGGATCGATAAAGCGATGGCAGGAAATGACAACCCACCATTTTGGCAATTGAGAAACAAATCACTCATTTACGCAAGGGCAGGAGACAAACAAGGAGCCATTGCAGCCGCTCGTCAATCACTTGCAGCCGCTCAAAAAGCCGGAAATGCAGATTATGTTAAAATGAATCAAGACTCTCTAAAAGAGTGGGGAGCAAAGTAACAAAGCTCCCTCATTATAAAACTTTAGAATGTCTGAAAAAATTTAAAGTCCCATATTGACAATTGTTTAATTAGTGCCACAATTACTCTCATTTAAGTGGTAATGCTTAAATAATTTTTTCAGACATTCTTTTTTTTTTAAATATTTACCTATATTGGTAAAATCAAATTAGCTCCCCAATGATAAAGAGAATCGTTTTACTTTTCTTCATCCCTTTTTTTTGTTTTGCTCAAATTCCCGATTATTATTCCACGATCGATTTTACACAAACCGGCGATGAACTAAAATTCCAGCTCACTGATTTAATTTCAGACACCCATACAGTAAATTTGATTTATACCCCTGAGGTATGGCAGGTTTTGAAGGTTTCTGATTTAGACCCGGAGAATACAGACAATGTGCTTTTGATCTATGGGTACAGTGATTCAGACGGTCAAAGTCAAACTGACCGAAGCCGTAACAAAGATTTTACCTGCAACACTTCTAGCTGTGAAGGACTTTGGAACAGAGAGCACGTTTTTCCAAGATCTCTGGGAACACCCAATTTGGGCTATCAAAATGCCGGTGCAGATGCTCACAGCCTAAGACCCGCAGACAGTCAAATGAACAGCGTCAGAAGTAACAGACCCTTTGCCCAGGGCTCCGGAACCAGCTCATACATCACTTCAAACGGAAAGTTTTTTCCCGGGGACGAATGGAAAGGCGATGTGGCCCGAATGATGATGTATATGTATGTGAGATATCCAACACAATGTGCCGCAACCACTGTGGGTGAAGGTTCTACTTCCTATTCAAACTTTGGTGATATGCCAAATATCTTTTTAGAATGGAACGCTCAAGACCCGGTCTCTGAACTTGAAATTCAACGAAACAATTACATTAGCTCCATTCAAGGGAACAGAAATCCCTTTATTGATAATCCATATTTAGCCACTCAAGTATGGAACGGCCCCCAAGCTGAAGATCGATGGGATGTTTTAAATACTGATGAAATAACAGCAAACCCATTATTTCTTTTTCCCACAATAACACACAACTATGTTTATATCAAAAATCAGGAAAACACCTCTTATTCAGTGAGTATTTTTGACACGACCGGCCAGCTATTAGATAGAATACCACAGGAAAATCACCAAATATCTCTTGAAAAATATGCCCCCGGGCTTTATTTTGTTGGGTTGGAATATCAAAATACCAGTAAAACGTTTAAGGTTTTAAAGCGATAGAGTTGCCATTTTTCCTTCTGTCAAACAGTTTAGTGGAATCTGTTACAAACCAAAATTCTTAATCGATACCATTTCTTTACCTTTGCAAAAATCCAAATACAATGAATGAATCTATAAGAAATTTAGAACCCAAAGCCCTTTGGAACAAGTTTGCCGATTTAAACGCTGTACCGCGTGCATCCAAAAAAGAAGAGCGTGTTATTGCTTTTATGAAAAATTTTGGTGAAAACCTGGGATTGGAAACTCAAATCGACAAAGTGGGCAATGTCATCATCAGAAAGCCCGCAACATCGGGGATGGAAGACAGAAAACCCATCGTGATGCAGTCACACCTTGATATGGTACATCAGAAAAACAACGATACCCAATTTGATTTTGATACACAAGGAATAGAGATGTTTGTAGATGGAGATTGGGTGAGGGCAAAAGGGACCACGCTTGGTGCCGATAACGGATTGGGAGTGGCTACCATTATGGCCATTTTAGAAAGTAAAACCATCAAACACCCGGCTCTTGAAGCGCTCTTTACCATTGATGAAGAAACCGGAATGACCGGCGCAATGGGACTGGAGGGCGGCTTGCTCAAAGGAGAAATTTTGCTAAACCTTGATACCGAAGAAGATGACGAAATCGGTATTGGTTGTGCCGGAGGTATTGATGTGACGGCCACCAGAAATTACACTTCAGAAATCCCAAAACAAAGCAGCACAGCTTTCACAATCACCGTTAAAGGTCTTCAAGGTGGCCATAGCGGTATGGATATCCACAAAGGTTTTGGAAATGCAAATAAATTGATGAATCGCTTACTCTTTAAAGCTACAGAAGAGTTTCCTGTGCAGATAGCATCCATTGATGGAGGAAGCCTGCGTAATGCCATTCCTCGCGAAAGCAATGCGGTGGTTGTCATTTCAAACACGCATAAAGATGCTTTTTTAGCTGAAATGCAACTCTTGATTCAAGACATCAAAGCCGAATATAAAACATTGGAACCTGATTTTAATATTGAACTAAACCCGGCTTCTTTGCCTCAAAAAGTTATGGATACAGATGCGCAAGAGCTTCTGGTAAAATCTGTTTATGCAGCACATAACGGGGTGTATAGAATGAGCCCGGCAATAGCAGATTTGGTGGAGACTTCAAATAACCTAGCGCGAGTTTTGGTTAAAGATGGTAGCATTCATGTGGGTTGTTTAACCCGCTCCTCAGTTGAAAGTTCTAAAATGGATTTGGCAAACAGCCTGCGATCTACTTTTGAATTGATGGGTTGTGAAGTCGTATTATCGGGCGATTATCCCGGGTGGGAACCCAATCCCGAAAGCGCCATTTTAAAACTACTGGATGATATTTACTATAAAATGAATGGTGAAAAAGCAAACATTGCTGCCTGTCACGCCGGTCTGGAATGTGGTATCCTGGGTCAAAACTATCCCGGGATAGATATGATTTCTTTTGGCCCCACCATAAAAGGAGCCCATTCCCCCGATGAAAGAGCTAGCATATCCTCTGCCCAAAAGTACTGGAAGTTTGTGTTGGAGATTTTGGAAAATATTCCCAGAAAATAATTTCCAAAATTCAAAGTAGCTCTAAGTCCATATAGATTTGAGGCGAAGTAATTTTCAAATATTTAAAAAACCCGATAAGGTGGTTAAATCTCTGGTTGATTGATTCAAAGCACTCAGTCAAAACTCACGTCTCAGAAACTGATTAACTCACCAACCGGTAATCTGCCATCCTGTCATATTCATTCTGCTGGCACAATCATTGACTATTTGATACTGAAAAATTGAACAAACAGTAAAATTAAACAATAATTATGAGTAAAATAATTGGAATCGACTTAGGAACAACCAACTCCTGCGTAGCCGTAATGGAAGGTAGCGAGCCAACTGTTATTCCTAATGCTGAAGGAAAAAGAACAACACCCTCTGTAATTGCTTTTGTAGAAGGTGGAGAAATTAAAGTGGGTGACCCCGCTAAACGTCAGGCGGTAACAAACCCCACTAAAACCATAGCTTCTATTAAGCGTTTTATGGGTAACAAATATTCTGAATCTATAAAAGAAACAGAAAATGCTGCATATAAAGTAGTAAAGGGAGATAATGATACCGCTCGTGTAGATATCGACGGCAGACTGTACACCCCTCAGGAACTTTCAGCGATGGTACTTCAAAAGATGAAGAAAACCGCAGAAGATTATCTGGGACAATCTGTTTCAAGAGCTGTGATTACAGTTCCGGCTTATTTTAATGATGCACAGCGTCAAGCCACAAAAGAAGCCGGAGAAATTGCAGGGCTTAAAGTGGAGCGTATTATCAATGAACCCACTGCAGCTGCACTCGCTTATGGTTTGGATAAAAAAGGAAAAGATCAAAAAATTGTAGTTTTTGATTTTGGTGGAGGAACTCACGACGTTTCCATCCTTGAGTTGGGAGACGGTGTTTTTGAAGTACTTTCAACAGATGGAGATACCCACCTGGGTGGTGATGATGTAGATCAAAAAGTCATTAACTGGCTGGCAGACGAGTTTAAGAAAGAAGAAGATATGGATCTTAGAAAAGACCCTATGGCGCTTCAAAGATTAAAAGAAGCTGCAGAAAAAGCAAAAATTGAATTGTCTTCCTCAACCCAAACCGAAATCAACCTGCCTTATGTAACAGCAACGGCTAGTGGACCAAAACACTTGGTGCGCACCCTAAGCAGATCTAAATTTGAGCAATTGATTGACGATTTGGTAAAAAGAACCATTGCTCCGTGTGAGAAAGCATTAAAAGCAGCCGGATTGTCTAAAAGTGATATAGACGAAATTATATTAGTGGGTGGATCAACACGTATTCCTGCAGTGCAGGAAGCGGTAGAGAAATTCTTCGGAAAATCACCCAGCAAAGGAGTAAACCCCGATGAGGTGGTTGCTATTGGGGCTGCAATCCAGGGAGGTGTATTAACCGGAGATGTAAAAGATGTATTGCTTCTTGATGTCACACCACTTTCTTTAGGTATCGAAACTATGGGAGGCGTTTTGACAAAATTGATTGAAGCAAACACAACAATCCCAACAAAGAAGTCACAGGTGTTCTCAACAGCGGCAGACAATCAGCCCAGTGTAGAGATTCACGTGTTGCAAGGAGAGCGCCCTATGGCAGCAGACAATAAAACCATCGGTCGTTTTCACCTTGACGGAATTCCACCTGCAAGAAGAGGAACCCCTCAAATTGAAGTGACCTTTGATATCGATGCAAACGGAATTATCAAAGTGAGCGCGACAGACAAAGCAACAAACAAATCTCAGGACATCCGAATTGAAGCCTCTTCCGGTTTAACCGAAGAAGAAATCAAAAAGATGAAAGCAGATGCTGAAGCCAATGCCGAAGCAGATAAAGCGGCCAAAGAAAAGGCAGACAAACTCAATGAGGCCGATGCCATGATTTTCCAAACGGAGAGTCAGTTGAAGGAGTTTGGTGATAAATTATCAGATGATAAGAAAAAGCCAATTGAAGAAGCACTTGCAGAATTGAAAACAGCTTTTGATGCCAAAGACATCGCCTTGATTCAGCCTGCTTTAGATAAAATCAATGAAGCCTGGAAAACCGCTTCAGAAGAGATGTACAAAGCACAAGCTGAGCAACAAGGTGCAGCACCTGGAGGTGAACCTACCGGGGATGCATCCAGCAACGGAGCTGAAAAAGAAAACAGTGATGTTGAAGATGTTGACTTTGAAGAAGTGAAGTAGATCATTAAACTTCCAAAAAAAAATATCCTGAAAATCATTATTGGTTTTCGGGATATTTTTTTTAAATTTTATATAACTATTTCTATACAATAGCATTGCAATTACAGCTGGCATAAAAAACATCACCAACGTGAGAGCAAGTCTTGAAGCCGAGTCATTAGGAGTGCGGTTTGGAGAAGATTATTGACTCAACCTAATTAAATAGTTAACAAGGGAAGTTTGTTTTTTAATTTCATTCAGATGTAGGTCAAATTCAGATATATCTAAAAAATGAAACGATAAACCATAACCGATTATATTTTCTTTCAACGAAACAAGTTTTAAAACTTCCTGACTTTTCTTTTTTCCTTCCTTACTATTTACACTGAAAAGATTCCAATTTCCATTAACTTAGTCAGATACTAAAAGGTTGGTTGTAAAATAAAGCTTCATAATTTCCACCTTTTAATGATGTAATTGAGTCTGCACCTTGAAGAATTAAGAGAAGATTTTTATTTTTAATGTTGTCCTTTTGGTAAAAAACAATCTCGTCATTTTCGGTCTACCAAACGCTAAAATCACCTGTTATGATTTTGTCATTTTGATTATAAAATAAGTTGCTTTTTATATCAGAAATATAATTAGGAAAGATAGTATCCTCTTCTTCCAGAATTTTAGCATCGAAATAATTAGTGTCTTTACAATAAATAAACAGAAATATTAGTCGAAAAACTTAGTAATTAAAGTTCATCATTTTCATAAATTTTCTTATTCACTTGATCATAACAAAAATAGTTAAGAAAACAATATCCGGTCTTTGGGGCAACATTAAGATGTTTGCAATTAAAAGGAGGTTCTGATAAATTAGTAAGTAGAAAAATAAAGGAAGAGGTATTAATTCTCCTCGTCCAAAACAAGAGTTGCAAATTCAGTGTTTTGAGAGAATGTTTTGATTTCGTCAAAATCAACTGAGGCACCATTAGATATGATTTGTGCAACAGAGGTTTGTAAACTCTCAGAATTGAAATTATTTCTAGCGATGACAACCTCATTTAGATTTTCAAGGGTTGAGATGGCAAGAGGAAAATCTCCGAAAAAGTGGTTGTCAAAAAGAACTAGGGTTTTCAACTGATTTAGATTCCCAATTTCCGATGGAAGCATTCCTGTTAAATTATTACTGCTAAGCAATAGCTCCTCCAGGTTTTTTAATTCATCAATTGATGAAGAAATAGAACCTGTTATGAGATTGCTATTTAAGTCGAGTGTTCTAAGGTTTTTAAGAGTAAACAATTCATCGGGCAGACTTCCGCCAATTTGATTGAAAAACAATTTAAGTGTTTCAAGATTTTTTAAATCACCAATAGAAGCGGGTAATTCCCCTTGAAGATTGTTGAAGCCCAATTCAATCCCAACAACCGTATTGTTTTTAATCTCTACACCCCACCAGGTGTCCTCAGACTTTTCCAAATCCCACACTGTGTTCCATTCGGTACCGTTTGTGCTGTGGAATAAATCGATAAGTGCTTGTTTTTCAATTGTTGAAATTTGAGCTGTTGCGGTTGCCGCAAAACAAAAGGCGATTAGTGTGGTTAAAACTTTCATAAGTAGATTAATTTGGGATTAAATCTTAATGTTGAAACGAATGTACAACATTTAAAAGCTAACATGCAAATATATTCGATAAAGTGCACATTTCTTGTAAATAAATTGTAAGAATTTATTTAGCCTTTGTCAGTAATTTTTTTTATAAGGTCAGTATTTACGATATGTTTCCCTTCAAAAGGCATTAGTTGGAGTCGGTTGCCAAAAAGTTTGTAGCCTAGTTCCTTTTCGGTTTTGATTCGCTCTTCGGAGATGTATTCATCTTGAGTTCCATATATGAGATATACGGGGGTGGTTTCAGATAAGAATGAAAAACTTTCAGCACTGAGTTCTTTGGGAATTCCACCTGAATGAATTACAATGGCTTTGCAATTCACTTTCGCAGTAGCGACCCATCTAAGTGCAATTGAAACGCCTTGTGAAAAACCGAAAACGATAAGCTTTTCAGGGTGATAGGAGAGGTTTTCATTTTCAGCAACAGCTTTTGTGTAATTGAGGACATTTTGTGTTTCAAGAACTGAATTTTCTTTAGTTAGCCACGAAGCACCCACATATTTAAAATCTTTTCCTTGATAATATTTTGAGGGAGCTTGAGGAGCTATTATATAGTTTTTCTCTTTATCTAAACTATTAAAATAGTTTATAAAAAAGCGGCTCAAATATCCCAAACCGTGAAAAGCCATCCAGATATTTTCAGTAGCATTTGTGATTTTATTTTTTGTAGAATAGGTGTTAATTGTTTTATAAGAAACTTCGATTTCGGTTTGGTTCATAGTCCATTGGTTTTGTAACTTTACAAAGGTAAAGTAAAGCTATGAAAAACAAGAAAGAAGAAGTTTTAAGCCAATGCAATGCGATGAATAAAAATACCTTGATGGAAACCCTGGGTATTACCTTCATTGATTTTGATGAAAACTCACTAACGGCAAGAATGCCTGTCAATTCTAAAGTTCATCAACCGGATGGAGTCTTACACGGTGGTGCCTCTGTAGCTTTAGCCGAAAGTGTGGGTAGTGCCGGTGCTTTTATCTTTTTAAATACCGAAAATTTGGTAGTTAGAGGTATAGAAATTTCAGCAAATCACGTGAAGTCTGTCAAAGAGGGTTATGTAGATGCTATCGCTACTATTATCCATAAAGGTAAAACCACACAATTGTGGCAAATCAAAATTTTAAATTCTAAAAAAGAATTAGTATCTTTAGTGAAACTAACAACAATAACTCTCCCCGCCAAAAAATCTTAACCTCATGGATTTAGACATTTTGTTTAATAAAGTTGACAAGCACTATGCTGGACAACTTCCCTTCGTTATTTACAGGAAACCGGGTAAGGAAATTATCAGGGGACTGTTTCAAAAAGACAATAAACTACATGTTTCCTCAAACTATAAAGAAAGTGGTTTTGTCTTTGCTCCTTTTGATACAGATTTGAATGCTATATTATTACCTATTGAAAAATGTGAGTTGCTCTCGGGCTTTTACCTGCAAAAAAATGAAATTCCCGAAAACCCCAAATTCTCAAAATTAACTCCAGAAAATAAGGATCTTAAAGATACTCATGTAGAATTAATTCAAAAAGGGATTGATTTTGTGCTGAATGGCGATTTAAAAAAAGTAGTCTTATCAAGAAAGGAGGAGGTGAAAATTAAAGAATTAACAACCGGAGACTCCATCATTAATTTATTTAAAAAACTCTTAGACAAACATCCGTCGGCATTTGTTTATTGTTGGTATCATCCTTCTGTAGGTTTGTGGTTGGGTGCAACACCAGAGAGTTTATTCTCCCTTGAAAAAAAGACATTCCGCACCATGGCTCTTGCCGGTACTCAAAAATATACTGAAGATGCGCAAGTGATATGGAGTGATAAGGAAAAAGAAGAACAAACGTTGGTGACTCAATTTTTAGAGAACACTTTAGAAAAAATTGTCCCCATTTTAATGATTTCAAAACCTACCACCTTTAAGGCAGGAAATGTTATTCACCTCAAAACAGACATAGGCGGCACTATAAATACGCGATTATGTGATATCCCGTGTCTTATTAAACGACTTCATCCCACTCCGGCAGTTTGTGGTTTGCCAAAAGACACAGCAACTCAATTCATCAAGTCACACGAAAATTATGACAGAGAATTTTACACAGGCTTTTTGGGGGAAATAAACCTCAATGAAAAGGTTTTTGAAGACACACCCATTGTAGATGTTTCCAGTGCAGATTTGTATGTAAATTTGCGTTGTATGAAAATCAATACTGATGTTGCCACCTTGTTTGTTGGAGGTGGAGTTACAAAGGATTCAAAACCAAATGATGAATGGGAGGAAACAGTCTTTAAGGCAGATACTATGATGCAAATTTTATCTTAATTATTATCTGAAAGCAGAAATTCTTAGGTACCTTTGTGGTGTCTATGATGTATTCAAAAATTCCCTTAGCTCAAACAATTACTCAACTTTGTTTTCTCAAAGAAATTAGAAATATTATTATTTGTCCGGGTTCAAGAAATGCGCCTCTCACAATCGGATTTACAGAAAATCCCTTTTTTAATGTTTATAGCATTGTAGATGAACGTGCCGCCGCTTTTTTTGCCATGGGCATCGCACAACAAACCGGAACTCCCACTGTGGTGGTGTGCACCTCGGGCTCAGCAGTTTTGAACTTTTACCCCGCTGTGGCAGAAGCTTTTTACAGCGATATTCCATTAATTCTAATCTCAGCAGACAGACCCTCAAATTTCATCGATATTGGTGATGGACAAACCATAAGACAAGAGCATATTTTTGAAAAGCACATACTTTATTCGGCCAATCTAACGACTGAAGATTCAGATCAAAATTACAACGAAACTCAAATCAATAATGCCATCAATACCTCCTTTGAGCTAAAAGGACCCGTGCATATCAATGCACCCTTTGATGAACCCCTTTATGAAAAAACAAATCAATTGCTTGTAGCTCCTAAAAATGAGCCTTTGAGTATAACTAAAAAGAAAGTTGATGAAGAAATTTCAGAATTTGTTGATTTATGGAATCGTTCAAGCCGAAAATTAATTCTTACGGGCGTTTTACCGCCAAATTCTCTGGAACAACACCTTATCAATCAGCTTGCAGCAGATGAAAGTGTTTTAGTCCTTACTGAAACGACATCAAACCTTCATCATCCAAACTTTATTAGTTCAATCGATCAACTCATCGCACCTTTAAATGTAGAACAATTTAAAGAACTGCAACCAGACCTGCTGCTCACCTTTGGCGGAATGGTCATTTCAAAAAAAATAAAAGCTTTTTTAAGAACATTTCCGGCAAAACACCACTGGCACATTGATAAAAAAAAAGCTTATGATACTTATTTTTATTTAAGCAAACACTTTGAGGTGAGTCCACAAGATTTTTTTGAATCATTTTTACAAAAGGCAAAGGCTATCGAGTCTGACTATCAAACAAAATGGCTTTCCGTAAAAAAAATAAGACAAAGAAAACACCAAGCATATCTTGAAAAAATACCCCTTTCAGATTTAAAAGTTTTTAAACATATTCTTGAGGTAATTCCGAAAAACACGATTTTGCAATTAAGCAACAGTGCGATTGTGCGTTATGCCCAGTTGTTTTCACTTGATGAGTCGTTAAAGGTGTTTTGTAACAGAGGAACCAGCGGTATTGACGGAAGTACATCAACAGCTGTGGGCGCTGCAGTGGCAAGTAAACAAGCAGTAACATTTATAACGGGAGATTTGAGTTTCTTTTATGACGCCAATGGGCTTTGGAATAATTATATACCCAAAAATTTTAGAATCATTCTCATAAATAACAACGGAGGAGGTATTTTTAGAATCCTTCCGGGCGAAAAAAACAGTTCAAATTTTGAAACATTTTTTGAAACCATTCACAATCTTTCAGCAAAGCATCTCTGTGAAATGCATCAAATTGATTACAGAGAGGTGGTCACTGAAGATCAATTAGAACCTCATTTAGCAAACTTTTTTAATGAGTCTGAAAAACCTGTTTTATTAGAAATAAAAACCCCCAGAAAAGTCAATGATGTTGTTCTCATAGACTATTTTAAAGAAATCATTTAAATTTTACAAAAACATCAAGAAAATACTTTTGAGCAATAAATCTTTTTTGTAAATTTATGGATATTAACTAAAAAAAAATACAATGAGTAAAAGAGACGAATTAATCGCAAAGTATGCAGCAGACTTAAAAGATAAGTGTAAAGTAAATCCAGATATGGACTTCTTAACAAAAGTAACTATTGGCTGCGGTCCATCAATTTATAATGCAGATGCTGCAACAGTTGCAAGTTCAGACCAGAGTGAGTTGGAAACCGTTAAAAACAATTTCTTAATCAAAAAATTAGGTCTTAAAGACAGTCCGGATTTAGATAAAGCCATAGATTCTGTAATGGAGCAATATGGCAAATCAGAAAGAAATAAATACCGTGCGGTTGTTTATTATTTACTGGCAAAACACTTTAAAAAAGAATCTGTTTACAAATAGAATTTTTTCAAACTTGCAGTAAAGCGCTTTTTTTTAAGGCGCTTTTTTTATGACTTTAGTTTACCTTTGCCAAAAAAGCAAGATGATTAAAATTGGACAATACAATCAACTGGATATTATCAGAGAAACCCCTCAGGGTCTTTATCTGGCAGATGAAGAGGGAAATGAAATCCTGTTACCAAACAAATACGTTCCGGACGAATTTAAAATATGGGAAACCCTGGATGTTTTTGTCTATCTCGATCATGAGGAGCGGCCGGTTGCTACCACGTTAAAACCTTTCATTAAACTCAATGAATTTGCTTATTTGCGATGTATGGTAGTAAACGAAATTGGAGCTTTTATGGATTGGGGGCTTGAAAAACAATTGTTTGTTCCTTTTAAAGAACAAGCCAGGCCTATGAAAGAAGGGAGTTGGTATATTGTCTACCTCTATTTAGATGAAAAAACAAATCGTTTAGTAGGCTCCAGTAAAACCAGAAAGCATCTCTCAAACGAAAATATAGAACTTCAAAAATATGATAAAGTAAATATTCTGGTTACTCATTTAACTGAAAAGGGAGCCAATGTAATCATCAATCAAAAGCACGAAGGTTTGATTTACATCGAAAACATTTTTGAAGACATTCGCACCGGCGATGTAATGGAAGCCTATATCAAAAAAGTGCGTGATGATGGAAAAATTGATGTGGTCATTCAACCGGAAGGGTATAAGAGTATTGAGCCCAACGCTGAGTTTATCTATGAAGAACTCAAAGCTGCCGGAGGGTTTTTACCACTACACGACAAATCAAGTCCTGAAGAAATTAAAAACCAACTGGGTCTAAGTAAAAAACTATTCAAAAAAGCTATAGGCGCCCTCTACAAGGATAAAATGATTTCTATTAAGGAAGATGGGATTGAACTTCTTTAAATTTAACTAAAGTTTATCCACCCATATCTCTTTTTTATTCTTATTTTTGCACCTTTTTTCAAAGGGGGCAAAGAACCCTTTTTTCAATTTATTTTAAAACAGAAACTCTATGACAGCCTATTCAAAAATAAAGGACAGCTCCAAAAAAATGTACAACAAGGTGCGTTATAAAAAGTACATCAATTTGTTTGACTTTTCACAAAAAGTCAACTACAAAACTGAGGTATTGGCAGGATTAACAGTCGCTTTAGCATTGATTCCGGAAGCTGTTGCTTTTGCATTAATAGCAGGGCTTTCTCCTTTAACAGGTTTGTATGCGGCATTTGTAGTAGGTTTGGTCGCCTCAATTTTTGGAGGAAGACCCGGTATGATTTCGGGTGCAACAGGCGCTATTGCGGTTATTATCATAAGCCTGGCAGTTTCGCATGGGGTAGAGTATATTTTTGCAACTGTTATTTTGGCAGGTATTCTACAAGCCATCGTTGGGTTTTTAAAACTTGGAAAATTAATGCGTTTGGTTCCACATCCCGTAATTTTTGGATTTGTAAACGGTTTGGCCATCATCATTTTTATGTCGCAGTTAGATCAGTTTAAAGATGCTTCCGGAAATTGGTTAACAGGAGAAACACTTTTTGTGCTCGTTGGATTGGTTTTGCTCACCATGTTTATCATTTGGGGCTTGCCAAAACTAACCAAGGCTATTCCGGCATCGCTCGTTGCGATTATCATTGTTTTTGGAGTGGTGTTCTTTTTTAATTTTGATACCAAAACTGTAGGAGATATTGCTTCAATTAAGGGTGGTTTTCCTCCCTTTCACATTCCTGTAATTCCCTTTAATTTAGAAACCTTACTTTTGATACTGCCCTATGCTGCAATAATGGCCGGTGTAGGCATTATTGAAAGTTTATTGACACTCAATATTATCGATGAAATCACTGAAACACGAGGCCGCGGAAATAAGGAGTGTATTGCTCAGGGAGCTGCAAATATAGCCTCTGGTTTTTTCTCGGGAATGGGAGGTTGTGCAATGCTGGGACAGAGCTTAATCAATATCTCATCTGGTGCCAGAGCAAGACTCTCAGGCATTGTTGCTGCAGTTATGCTCCTGGTATTTATTTGGTTTGGTTCAGGTGTGATTGAGTTGCTACCTATGGCTGCATTAACAGGACTTATGATTATGGTAGCAATAGGCACATTTGAGTGGGCGAGCATTCGCACTTTAAATAAAATGCCAAAATCTGATGTATTGGTGATGATACTAGTTGCACTTGTAACCGCCATTCTTCACAACTTGGCTCTCGCAGTGCTTATTGGAGTAATCATTTCTGCTTTGGTGTTTGCCTGGGACAATGCCAAACGAATTAGAGCCAGAAAGTATATGGATGATAACGGAATAAAACACTATGAAATTTATGGCCCGTTATTTTTTGCTTCTGTAACAGCTTTTAATGAAAAGTTTGATGTTTTAGGAGATCCCGATGAAGTAATTATTGACTTTTCTGAAAGTAGGGTTGTGGACATGTCTGCCATCGAAGCTTTAAATAAAATCACCGAGCGTTATGAAAAACAAGGAAAGAAACTACACCTGAGACACTTGAGTGCCGACTGTAGAAAGTTGTTGAAAAATGCCGATGAAATAATTGAAGTGAATATACTTGAGGACCCAACATATAAAGTTCTGGTTGACAAAGTTTAATACCACCGTCTGGTAAATAATCTAAATAAGGTTTCGGGGTTTAATGTAACTATAAACCTGATTTTTTGGTCATAATTGTCCAGTGAGGGTTCCCAACCATTACTGGAATATAATGGGAAGTACAGTTCAAAAAAATCGGCCACCAGATTGAGCCTTACACCAGAATCAAAAAAGGCTTGTGTGCCCAAATCTCTGTTATTTACCAATCCCACATCTCCATAGACAAGTATCCATTTCCAGATGTTTGTACTTGCATTTAAGGTGGTAATCCATTGGTTTGCAAAAGCAGTATCAAATTTTGATTTGAATCCGCCTTCAGCTATGATTAACTGTTGACTAAACAATCCGGTATCTTCAGACCTTCCATAGTAATTATAATCAAATAGATAATCTGTAGGGCGGTCTAGAGCAAAGCTAAAGAAATCAGAACCTGATAGATCATTGTTTTGTAAAAAGGCACCGGCAAAAAGCCTTAAATTGAGTTGTCGATTACTCAAGAACAATTTTCTGTATTCTAGGGTGCTGTGAACTTTTTGAAATTTATCTGAAATTTCATAATCAAATTTAAACCTGAAATAGTCAATTAAATTTACATTTGAATATACATACTGTAAATTTAAGACATTGTAATTGGGTTCTTCCGGGATAACAACATCAAGGTCAATATCTCTTTTAACTGAAATGTTTCTGACATTTATAAACCTTCTTTTGTTACTTCTCAAGTTTTTTTCTCTAAAAGAGAAGGTGCTCCAAAGATTCATTTTGTTGTAGAACAATCCTTCATTATAAGAAAATCTACTGTATGAAGAACCAAAGTGAATGAAATAAAGACTTTGGTTTTGAAAATCTAAGGTGTACCTCATACTTGCCCCACCCACAATTGTATTTGAAGTGAAACCATAGAGTGGGTCAATTTTAAAAATAAAGTTTTTTGGTAAAACCGCTTTGTTATACATTCGAGGCCCCATCGTTAAGCCATCATAAAGGTTGTATTCAAAAATTGGAACGACAAAAAGCTGATCATATTCCGGGTCTTCTACGTCTTGTAGAAGTCTAAATTGTATTGGTTTTTTAAAAGGACCCGAAACTTTTCTGTAATTGTTTCTTTTGTTGTATTCGGGAATAATATGATTGTAATCGATGGCAAATCTGTCAACACCATAAGCTGGAAATATGATTGTTTTTGTGCTATCAAAGCCTTCTTGCCATTGTGAGTAAATAATGTTTTTTTTGTTCATTCCATACAAAGGAAAAGGCAAAGAGTTTTCACTCTTGTTTTTGATAGTTACCTTAATGGAATCGTTTTCCTTTTTAATGCGACTAATTTTGTAATCTAGCTTCTGGTTTGACCCCACATATTCTTCAAAGAACCAATCGATGTTTTTTTCTGTTTTTGATTTAAGAATATTTTCAAACCTTTCGGCGGAAGCCGGTTTTAAAGCATTTTCTTTATAAAACTCTTTGATACTTTCAGATAGTATATCTTCACCTAAATAGTGGTTGAGATAGTTCAACCCTACGCCTCCTTTGTACCCGGAGGCTATTTCTGCATTGAACTTTATAAGTGAATCTCTGGGCGTAGAAAGTGCTTGATCAAGGTTTAATCTTGCCGAATTTATATATAAAAATGGATATTGATCATTAAAATTTAATTGAGCACCATGCAGCCATCTCAAACCCCAAATACGACTTAAATTACCCACAATTTTCATGTCAGGATAATAGAGGTCTGTGTATTTCATCATAAGATAAATTTGCAAAGAGCTCAATAACCAGTGCTCTTCTCGGGGGTTTATGTTAAGGGTGTTTTTTATAAAAACGCCTGTTATTGTCTTTAACTGTTCAATGTCATATTGAAAACCATCGGGGAAAGGTCTTATGAAACTGGGTAATTGATTTAGACCATATGCAGGATCAATTTTATAATCTTCATCAGAAACGACCATTTTATCAAATGGATAAGGACCAAGTTCACTTTCTAAGTATTTTATGATACGGTCAATTTGAATGGCTTTTAGAGGGGGGTACAAGCCCTTGTCATCAATACTAGTATGAACTTCTACATCATCTGTTATGATAACTTCAAAAGCGTTTTCTTGTTGAAGATATAAAGTGGCAGAATTACGATTTTTCCCTTGAAGATATGTGGTTTTAAAACCATTTGCAATCACTTCATTTTCTAAATTCAAGTCTGATGTTAAATTATAATATTCAGGAGCCTTAAATTCAATCTTTAGACTTGAAGGAGGCATGTAAAAATCATTCAGGTTTTTATGGCTGAAATGGCTCCAGCTACCATCAAATACTGCCGGACTGATAAACCAGTATTTTAGATTATAATCACCATTTTTTAAATGTCCAAAACGTGTAAATTTTGCATCGGGAAGCTTTACCTCATATAGTAAATGAAACGTGTAGCTTTCACCGGGAGCTATTGGTTTTTCGGGAATGGCTTTTATTATATCCAGTTGCTCACCCCTTTTCCATTCGAGGGTTGCAAACGCATCGTTTGAAATTGAATGAAAGAATGTGCGGCCTCGATTGTGACTTCTTTCAAAATGAAAGTTGCTTTGAAAGTTCTCTGCAAAGCGTTTTGCCAGAGGCGTGGTTTTTTTTGAAAAGGCATTGTTCCAATCTAGAAAATATACAGTATCTAAAGTTGCATTTGAGGTGTTATGATAGACAATTTTTTGTCTAATCTGTATGAGGTGCTCCTTAGTGTCAAGTTCAGCATTTATGCTAATATCGTGTTGTGAAAACAAGTTGTCACAAAGTAAGAAGGAAATCAGACATAAAACAGATGTTAGCGCTTTTATCATATTTTATTCCTCAATTTTGGGGAAATATTATTTTTTTACAATTCTAAAAGTTTTGTTGTTTTGGTGTGTTGTGGTTAGGTAATAGAGCCCTTTTGAAAGTGCTGAAATATCAATGCTTACATTTGTTTGCCCATTGTTTGGAATTGATAGGACTTTTTGTCCTAAAACATTAAACACCTTAAAATCAACATCAAATTGAATACTAGGGTGCACCTCTACTTCTATCAAACTAGTAGTCATATTTCCCTTTGGAAATTTTATTAATTCTGTAAATGTTGATGTGTTTGCATTGAGTACTCTATCAGTTTGTAATTCCATAACAACGGGTAAGTGATCGCTTACCCAGTATAAGTCACTTCTCAAATCTGCGCCAAACTCCCCATCACAATCGGGTGAATCTATACGGTTGTCAAAGCAGTTTCCGTTATTACCAAATGATTTATAGGAATTATTGATGTACATTAATTCCGGATTGTCAAACATATTTTCAGACAGCAGTATAAAATCAAAACGATCATCCAGACCACCTCCTGCACCCCCACCAAAACCGGCGCTGCTCAAGCGTGTGCTTTGGGTGTGTAAAAAAGCAAAATTAGGGTTGTTATTCCAAGAACCGGGTTCATCTAAGGGGTCTTTAAAAGTAATGCTATTGTTTTGATCGAGTAAAAATTGATAGGCAGGCTCAGAAGAAGTATAAAGATTAAGGTCTCCTGTAAAAATCACATAGGAGTCTGGGTCAACTTCATTTAAGTAATTGATTAATTCTGTGACCATTTGCAGTCTTAGTTGTTGATTTGCGGTGCCTTGACTGGATTTTAAATGAGCAACATAGATGTCGATAAACAATGGGTTTGAGGCTTGATCATCAGAATTGAGTTTTAATTGATAGCGGTTGATGTCTCTCACGGTAGTTTGTATAATATCAACGGTTTCAAGACTAAATTTGGAAGACCTGAAATAAATCATTTGTTGTATTTCAGAGGAACCCGATTGATTTGGGAAAAAAGGGGCTCTTTCAAAAAGAGATTCGTCAAAATTTAAAGAATTATTAAGTATCAAATCGGCACCGAGTTCATTTTCAACTTCACAAACCATAAAGATATCAGGCTCATAAACTTGAAGGATATTCTTGAGTCGTTCTGCTTTATCTGCCGGCGGCGCTGATGGGAAATCAAAAACATTGTAGAACATTGTTTTAATCGTCTCCTGAGCAAAAGCGCCCTGAACCAAAACAAATAATGAGAGTAAAAATATTTTTTTAAGTTGCATGTAAAATTTATTTAGAAGTTTGGACTCAGATTGTATTGACCATAGAAGCTATCAAGTATTTTTAAAACCTCATCTTCTGTATCAACCAAATGAACTAAGTTGATGTCATCAGGACTAATGGTATGAAAGGTGTCTGAAAGTGTTTTTTTAATCCAATCAAGCAAACCAGACCAATAGTCTCTGCCCACTAAAATTATGGGAAAGGAATCAATTTTGTTGGTTTGAATTAATGTCAGTGCTTCAAAAAGTTCGTCAAGGGTTCCAAACCCACCGGGCATTACAACAAACCCTTGAGAGTATTTAACAAACATCACTTTTCTGACAAAAAAATAGTCAAAATCAAGGCTTTTATCACTGTCAATATATGGGTTGTCGTGTTGTTCAAAAGGCAGCGCAATGTTTAATCCCACAGAGGTTCCTCCTGCAAGATGCGCTCCTTTATTTCCCGCTTCCATAATTCCGGGACCTCCACCAGTGATAACCCCATAACCGCTTTCAGTTATTTTTTGTGCAATTTTTTCAGCGAGCTTGTAGTATTTCTCTTCCGGTTTTGTTCTGGCAGAACCAAAAATAGAAACACAAGGGCCAATGCGACTTAATTTTTCATAGCCATTGACAAACTCTCCCATGATTTTAAAAATTGCCCACGAGTCGTTGGTTTTTACTTCGTTCCACTCTCTACTGTGTTTATCTTTTCTCATATATTCTTTTACTATAACAAGTTAAACGGTTTTTATCCTAATGTTATTTGGCTAAAATAACTCTTTTTTTAAGAATCTAGCGGTGTGACTGGATTTGTGATTTGCAACTTCTTCCGGTGTGCCAGATGCAATTATTTTTCCGCCCTTTTTTCCGCCTTCAAGGCCAATGTCTATAATGTGGTCAACCGTTTTTATCACGTCCATATTATGCTCTATGATAACCACGGTATTTCCTTTTTCGACAAGTTTATTTAGTACCAAAAGCAACACTCTAATGTCTTCAAAATGAAGTCCGGTTGTGGGCTCGTCAAGTATATAAAGCGTGTTTCCGGTGTCTCGTTTTGAAAGTTCTGTGGCAAGTTTGATGCGTTGTGCTTCACCACCCGATAGGGTTGTGGATTGTTGTCCTAACGTAATATAACCCAATCCCACATCTTGAATGGTTTTTATTTTTCGATATATTTTTGGGATGTGTTCAAAAAACGGGACGGCTTCATTGATGGTCATTTCCAAAACATCATAAATAGATTTTCCTTTATACCTAATCTCAAGGGTTTCTCTATTGAAGCGTTTTCCTTGGCAACTTTCACATTCTACATACACATCAGGAAGGAAGTTCATTTCAATCACTTTCAATCCGCCTCCCTGACAGGTTTCACAGCGCCCCCCTTTTACGTTAAAACTAAAACGTCCCGGTTTATAACCACGAATCATGGCTTCGGGCATTTTGGCAAACAGGTTTCTAATTTCAGAAAACACACCGGTATAGGTCGCAGGATTTGAACGTGGTGTTCTACCAATTGGTGCTTGATTTACATCAATTACTTTATCAATATGCTCAAGACCTGAAATCTTTTTGTAGGGTAGGGGTTTTTTGACACCATTAAAATAATGTGCATTTAAAATGGGGTAGAGGGTTTCATTGATGAGTGTTGATTTTCCACTTCCGGAAACGCCGGTGACTCCCACCATTTTTCCCAATGGTATTTCCAGTGTGACATTTTTTAAATTATTACCGGTAGCTCCTGTGAGTTTGATGGATTTTCCATTTCCTTTTCTTCTCTTTTTTGGAATCTCAATTTGCTTCTCATTGTTGAGGTATTGAGCCGTCATTGTGTTGTGTTTTTTTACAACAGCAGGCGTTCCTTCAGAAATAATTTCACCGCCATACTTTCCGGCTCCCGGGCCAATATCAATGATATGGTCAGCACATTCAATCATATCTTTATCGTGTTCAACAACAATCACCGAATTTCCCAAGTCCCTCAATTGCATCAGAGCTTTAATGAGTCGTTCATTGTCTCTTTGATGTAAACCAATGCTGGGTTCATCCAGTATGTATAAAACCCCCACGAGCTGGGAGCCAATTTGTGTGGCAAGCCTTATGCGTTGAGCTTCACCACCCGATAACGATTTAGAACTGCGACCCAAAGAGAGGTAATTTAAACCCACATCAGATAAAAACTGGATGCGAGCGTTGACTTCTTTCAAAATTTCACCGGCAATTTGTAATTGTTTTTCTGATAGTTTTTTGGGAAGAGATAAGAACCATTTTTGAAGCTCGTCAATATCCATGGCTGCCAACTCTGCAATGTTTTTGTCGTTTATCTTAAAAAACAACGAGTCTTTTTTCAATCGGCTGCCCTCACATTCTGGACAGGCGATGTGATTCATAAATTCTTTTGCCCATCGTTTTAAAGAGGTGGACTCATTGTTGTTAAAAGTATTTTGAATAAAAGTAGCAATGCCTTCAAAATCTATTTTGTAGCTTCGGGTGATGCCAAGAGTTTTACTTTCTATGTCAAATTTTTCTTTTCCACCATACAAAATCATCTGAACGGCTTCCTCAGGTATTTTTTCAAAAGGATCACTCAGTTTAAACTCAAAGCGTTCTGCAATGAGTTCCAGTTGTTTAAAAATCCAATTGTTTTTTTGAGGACCTTGAGGAGCGAGTGCCCCTTGCTTAATTGATAGTTTTTTATTAGGAATGATTTTGTTTACATTCACTTCATATAAATGGCCTAGGCCATTGCAATGAGGGCACATTCCTTTTGGAGAATTGAAGGAGAAGTTATTGGGTTCCGGTAAAGGATAAGAAATACCGGTTTTTGGACACATTAAAGCTCTACTAAAATAGCGCACTTCCTTAGTTTCCGGCTCAATGAGCATCATCACATCATCGCCGTGATGCATTGCTGTTTTAATTGCCTCGTTTAAGCGGTTTGAGTTTTCTTTATCTTTAGATAGTTGAAGGCGGTCAATAACAATTTCAATGTCGTGGGTTTTGTAGCGATCCACTTTCATCCCTTTGGAAAGATCCATTAATTCGCCATCAACTCTAACTTTTAAAAAACCCTGTTTGGCAATTTGTTCAAAAAGCTCTCTGTAGTGACCTTTTCTGGAACGTACTACAGGAGCGAGCATAATGATTTTTTTATCGATATACTCTTTTTCAATCAATGTTTTTATTTGCTCATCAGAATAGCTCACCATTTTCTCACCGGTGTTGTAACTGTAAGCATCTGCCGCACGGGCATAGAGAAGTCTTAAAAAGTCGTATATTTCTGTGATAGTACCCACGGTAGAACGCGGACTTTTGCTGGTGGTTTTCTGCTCTATGGCGATGACCGGCGAAAGCCCGTCAATTTTATCAACATCGGGTCGTTCCAGACCTCCTAGAAATTGCCTGGCATAAGCTGAAAATGTTTCAATATAACGGCGTTGTCCTTCTGCATAAATGGTGTCAAAAGCCAATGATGATTTCCCACTGCCAGAAAGTCCTGTAATCACCACAAGATTTTCTCTAGGAATTTTTACATCAATGTTTTTCAAGTTGTGGACTCTAGCACCCAAAACAGTAATAAAATCGTCATTTTTTGCCATAGCTGCAAAGATACTTATTTCAAAGTAGAATTTACTATGACAGTTGTATTGAGATTGTTAAAAATAAAGTCAATATGCAAGAGCATTTAAACTTCTATTTCTCTGGTAAGGAATTGATAAAAAGAGGTCATGATATAGAATATAACTCCTATGGTCATGGCTACGCTAACAATTGCAAATGTTGTGTCGAGATTCAAGAGTAAATATAAAAGAGGGAGTAATACACCAATGCCCACAAGCACTATAAATAAACTAAAAATTGAATTTACCATTTTAGGTAATTTTTGAGCTGCAAAAGTTTGAAATTGATGAAGTTTTGGAACGACTTCTTTATTCATATATTCTCCTAGTTTTGATAGAAATACTTCGTTAAATGAGGAGTCTTCAAAGGCTTCACTGTCAATAGATTGAGCGAGAGTCATTATTTTATCTTGATGACGTTCAAAAACGGCATCGAGATCAAGAGCGCTTTTATAGGTGGCAAATTTATAGCCAAAATAATACCACAATCCCGATCCACATTTGTGTTCCAGCCATTTTTCAACGATGGCATTGTCATAATGTCTGGGGTATCTAATATTCTCTGAAACAATTTTTTCCTTGGGGGAAGTGATTAACATGGCTTTAAATTCGAGATACAGATTTTCAGTGTCTTGATAAGGATGATTTTCTTGTAAAAATTCAATCGCAAGTTTTGAATACCCTTTGTAAAACTCCTTAACTTCAAAAAAGTTTAAGTTTGCATATTCTTCATCAAGGTATTGCTTTAAACCGGGTAACCACATTTTTGAACGGTACAGCAAATCTATTATGGTTCTGAAGCTATGCATTTTCTGAGTCACGCTATCCAACTCTGAAACAATACTGTTTCTTTTGTTTCTAAGATTAATAACGATGGTAGCTAGATAAAACATGATGGCTGTAGCTAAAACACCACTTATAATCATAGTGATGTCCATAACACTATGAATAGAGTTAATAAAATCTGGGTTAGACTGTACATTACTCCATAAATAAAAACAGAGCAATAGCACAATCAATCCACTTAAAATAAGCGGAAAGAGAGATAGTATATCTTTAAAAAAAGATTTATTTCCCATTTAAATCATTCCAGTAAAAGTGGGGAGAATTTGAATTATTAATATAAATGAAGAGAAATCATTTATTATATATGCGTTTTATAATTGATTTTCTTACAAAAATACAAAGTTTGTGAAGCATTTGTGGCTTCAGATATTTTTCGCAACAAAACCAGTAAAAACAACCCCCAATAGTCTTACTGTTTAATTTTTAATTAGTTATTTACTAGTTAACAAGCCTGCTAATTTACACAAATTTCTTACAATGAGTAGTAAAAACCCTACAAATTTAGAATTTAAACTGCTGATTAACTAGAATCCAAGCCCTTTATTATCACGTCTTTTGTCTGCTCCCGCTTCTAATTTACCATTTTTCAGAACTAAAATAGCCGTGATACTTCCAAGTATTTGGGCTTCATTTTGGGTGGTGGTGTATCCTTTTAATTTTAAACTTTGAAGTACCTCATCTAAAAAACCTTCCTCAAAAGTGATTTCATCCGGGAGCCATTGATGATGAAAGCGTGGAGCGTCTGCTGCTTCTTGCATACTCATGTCAAATTCATATACATTTAAAATGGTTTGTAAAACAGTTGTTATGATTCTCGAACCACCGGGTGTGCCCAGTACCATCCACAACTTACCATCTTTTTCAATAATGGTAGGGGTCATTGAACTTAACATTCTTTTTTCGGGTTCGATGCGATTGGCTTCTGCACCAATGAGCCCAAACATATTGGGTTGACCGGGTTTTGAACTAAAGTCATCCATTTCGTTGTTAAAAAAGAACCCCAGCTCTTCACTGTAAAGCTTTGAGCCATAAGCTCCATTGAGGGTTGTCGTGACTGAAACTGCATTGCCAAAACTGTCAACAATTGAGTAATGAGTAGTTTCGTTTGATTCTGCGCTCATTTCTATATTACCGTGACTTACTGAAGCAGAAGGGGTGGCACTATCAAAACTAAAATCAGCCATTCTTTGGGATAAATATGTATCACTCAAAAGTGTAGCGATGGGAATCTCGACAAAATCGGGATCGCCCAGGTAGTAGCTTCGGTCTGCATAGGCTCTTCGAGAAGCTTCAGTAATAAGTTGAACACTTTCAAGGCTGTTGTGACCATAGCTTTTTAAATCATAAGGTTCAATCATTTTTAATATCTGTCCTAAACAAACACCGCCACTTGAAGGCGGGCTCATAGAAATGATTTTCAAATCTTTGTAATTAAAAGTGATGGGCTTTCGCCAAACTGCTTCATACTTTTCAAAGTCTTCTAAGGTAATGATGCTTCCATTTTGTTTTAGAAAATCAATTATTTTTTTGGCGGTTTCACCTTTGTAAAATTCATCACGACCCCTGTTTTTTATAGCAGTGAGTGTTTTGGCAAAAGCCAAGTGTTTAATGGTGTCGCCTTCCTTGTAAACCTTAGAGAAAAGGGTGTTCTCACCACTTGTTTGAATGATTAAATCGCGGGCTCTGTTTAAACTTTTTTCCTGAACCTGAGTTACGACAACCCCTTTTTGCGCAAGTGCAATAACGGGCTCAATAATATTTTCTATGGGTAAACTACCAAATTTTTCGTGAGCTGCAAAAATACCTGCGATGGTTCCGGGAACACCAATTGCCAGTCCGCCTAAAGTGCTTTTTCCGGGAATTACTTCACCCTGTTCATCGAGATACATATCCCGGTGGGCAGCGAGAGGTGCTTTCTCTCGATAGTCAAGCACACCGGTTTGCCCGTCGTGGGTGCGATAGACCATAAATCCTCCACCGCCAATATTTCCCGCAAAAGGAAATGCCACCGCGAGCGCAAGTTCTGTAGCAGCCATCGCATCAAATGCGTTGCCTCCTTGTTTTAAGATAGAGAGCCCTATTTCTGAGGCTTCTTCACGTGCAGAAACAACCATTGCATTTTCAGTAATGAGCCCGGTTTTCTTGGAGGGCGGTTGTTCTGTTTTACACGAAAATAGAAGGAGTAAAAATACAAATGGAATTAAGCGCATAATTCTTTTAATTTTTGCTTTGAAAATAAAATTAATTCATCAAAAAAGGCAGTAAATTCTGCTTCAAATTCCTCGTAATATTCTTCAAGCTCTACCACTGCAAGATTCATTTTAGATTGATTTTTTGTACGGTAATTCATTTGAGCCAAAATTTTACTGATTCCTTCAATGGTAGCATAACTTAAAAGCCAGTTGTCTGCAATCATGTAAGGCATCATTTTTTGAATGCGGGTAGGGAGAATTTCAAAAGAGTCTCTCAGCAATTGATAAAAATTTTCAACATATTCTTCCAAGGGAACATCACTGTATCTCGACCAGTTTTTTGCCAAAAAATGGTCATAGAGTATATCCACAATAATGCCGCTGTAGTGTCCATAATTTTGGTGAAGTCTTTTTGTGCTTTGTCTCACAATGGGGTGTGCATCTGTGAAAGTATCAATCTCTCGATGCAACAAAATGCCCTTTTGAATTCTTGTGGAAAAATTTTTATACTTTTTTCCTTTAATTCCATCAGCAATGAAGTTGCCAATAATCACATCAGTATCGTTTCCCGAAAGGTATATATGGGCTAAGAAATTCATACAGCCAATTTACAAATTCACTTTGAAGTATTCCCGTTTTTGAATTGTATATTTGTGAAATAGTTTGTATTCTCTTTCGCTGAAGGATCAGAGGATAAAAGTTTTTGATTCTATGGGAAAAATCAGGCTTTTTTTTAACTTTAATCTCAATTAAAAAATATTTCTATACCAATATCTAATGTCTCATATCTAAAATCTATAAATGACTTTAATCAAATCAATTTCAGGAATACGAGGAACCATTGGCGGTGCTGTGGGTGAAAACCTAACGCCCATCGACACTGTAAAATTTGCAGCCGCCTATGGCAGCTGGGTCAAACAACAAAGGAACAAAGATAACTACCGAGTGGTCGTGGGTAGAGATGCGCGTATTTCGGGCGAAATGATTCAAGAACTTGTGATGCAAACCCTGGCAGCAATGGGCATCAATGTTATTGATGTTGGCTTGTCAACCACACCCACGGTTGAAATCGCTGTCACCGAAGAGCACGCTGATGGCGGAATCATTCTCACCGCCAGTCACAACCCAAAACAATGGAACGCTCTAAAATTGCTTGACGCTAAAGGTGAATTTTTAAATGACCAAGAAGGGAAAAAGATTCTTAAAATTGCCGAAGCAGAAGATTTTACTTTTACAACAGTAGATGACTTGGGATCCATCACAAAAAATGATGCCTATATTGACATTCATATCGATTTGGTTTTAGACCTGCCTTTAGTCAATGAAGAAGCGATAAAGAATGCTAACTTTAAAGTGGTGGTTGATGCCGTAAACTCTACCGGAGGAATCGCCATTCCCTTACTTTTAAACCGACTGGGAGTGCATACTGTAAAGTTATATTGCACGCCCAATGGCAAATTCCCTCACAATCCTGAACCCTTAAAAGAACATCTGGGTGAACTATCTGAACTCGTGGTTAAAGAGAAAGCAGACCTTGGTATTGCCGTCGATCCCGATGTTGACAGACTGGCATTAATCTCTGAAAATGGAGATATGTTTGGTGAGGAATATACACTGGTAGCATGTGCAGATTATGTCCTGAGTAAAACTCCAGGCAACACTGTGAGCAATATGTCGTCTTCTCGTGCTTTGCGTAATGTAACAGAAAAACACGGAGGCAACTATCAAGCCAGTGCTGTGGGCGAGGTGAATGTGGTGAAACTAATGAAAGATACCCACGCCATTATTGGTGGCGAAGGTAACGGGGGCGTGATTTATCCAGAATCTCATTATGGTAGAGATGCATTGGTGGGAATTGCTTTGTTTTTAAGCCTTCTGGCCGAAAAGAAACAGAAAGTGAGTGAATTGCGTGCTTCATACCCAAGTTATTATATGAGTAAAAAGAAAATTCAATTAACCGAAGGACTCGATGTAGATGGTTTGCTTCAGAAAATGCAAGAAAAATACTCAACTCAAAATATCACAACAATAGACGGGGTTAAGATTGACTTTCCTGATAACTGGGTGCATTTGAGAAAATCAAATACAGAACCCATAATTAGAATTTACACCGAAGCCAAAACTCAAGAAATTGCAGATAATCTGGCAGACCGTTTTATATCTGAAATAAATGAGCTTGCAGCAAGATGATTTTATGAGGGTTGAAATTTTAAACTAAAAACAGACCTGTCAGGTCTTTAAGTGTTTAGCAATCAACATTTCACACTGTAGTTGCGGTAAATTGAAAAATCTCGTTTTATTTTCAAAACATTCTAAAGCAAGGGCAAGCTCAGTGCAACTTATGATGAATAAATCCACTTCCGGATGGGTATTTAAAAGTTCATTAAAAACCAAATGGGCTTGCTTGCAGTCTGTATTGTAGTTGAAGCTCAATCTTAAATCGTCCACCTTTTCTTGGAGTTTTTTGTCTAGCGAGAAGACCTCGTGATTTTTAGGAATCAAACTTTGAAAGTAGCCCGAATTCATAGTGTATGTTGTGCCGAGAATTGCCAATTTTTTTGGGCTCACCGGCAGTTTTCTCAAAAGTATTTCATCAATAGAAAGCAGCTTGATTTCTTTGTAAAAATCAGGCTCATAAAAATTAAAAACTTCGTGCAGCGTGATATTTGCTAAAATAAAAGGTTGCGCTTTTATAGTTTTCATTTCTTCAAAATAAGGAGCCAACATTTTAGAAGCTTCATTCAGTTTGTAAGGTAAAATAGCGTTGATTTCTTCAAAAGGCAACTGGAGTATTTTCATAGGAAAAACATAGGTTTTTCCGTTTAAATTTTGAGCGATTTCGTGAATGGTTTTCAAATACCACAAACCCGACTGAACGCCTGTGAGTATGATGCCGGGAAGAGTATGGATATTTTTCATTCAAAAAAAGTATGTATTTGGTCGATGGATAACTAAAGCAAAAAAGGCTTATTTTTTAAATAGCACAAAACAATAGGTTTCTTCGTCATCATAAAACCAATTTTCAATGGTGAGTTCACTTTTATGAGCTAAGTTTAAGATTTCCTGTTTGAAAAATTTCTTGGAAATTTCTGTGTGGATGGGTTCAAATTTTTCAAAACGAAATTTTTCTCCGGTTTTAAAGGTGACCGTTTGTGCCTCTAAGCTAATGATATAACTGTATGTTACTCCCGTAACCGGGTTGTAATAAGGGTAGTGGTCAAAGTTACTTAACTCAAAATCTGCTCCCAACTCGTTATTAATGCGCTCTAAAATGTTGAGATTAAATTGTTTTGTCACACCCTTGGAGTCGTCATAAGCTTTAATAATTTTTCTGGGGTGCTTTACCAGATCAAAAGCAATGATGAGGTGGTCATTTTTATCCATTCCTTGTTTTAAAAAATGGATGAAGTTTGCACTTTCGTCTAAGGTGTAATTTCCTAAATTGCTTCCAAGAAACAAGACCAAACGTTGTTGGTATTCTTTGGCACTATTTTGATAAGTTTTAAAATAATTACCGGGTATGGGTGTGATGTTTATTTCGGGATATTTTTTTAAAACCGCTTGCTTGTTGATTTTCAAAACATTGGATGATATATCAAACGGGAGGTATTTTAAATGAATTTTTTGGTTGACAAAGCCCTCGAGAAGTTGTACGGTTTTGCTGCCATCTCCGGCGCCTAGTTCCAGAATTTCAATAGATTTTCCATGTTTTTTTAAACGTTGAGCAATCGTGTTTTTGTGTTTCTTAATGATTGCTAATTCACTTTTTGGAAGGTAGTATTCGTCAAGTTGCATAATTTGCTGAAAGAGCTTATCGCCTTTGGCGTCATAAAAATATTTTGACGAAAGTTTTTTGGGCTTTTGTTGCAGTCCTTCTAAAACCTCCTGCTTAAAGGTGTTCATATTCATTTTTTTACAAGTCTTACACCCGAATAAATCCAGCGAGCGGATGCGTGAAAAAAGTTTCTATAGGTGGTTCTTTCGTGTCCTTTTGTGGTAGCTACAGAGCTACCTTTTAAAACGTTTTGATTGAGCATAAATTTACCGTTGTATTCGCCAAGTGCACCTTCGGCTTTTTTAAAACCGGGGTAGGGCAGGTAAGCAGATTGTGTCCATTCCCAAAGTGTGCCCCAATCAAATTGCTGTGAGGCCACTTCCCATTCAAACTCGGTGGGCAACCGCATTTTTTTCCATTCTGCATAAGCGAAAGCTTCATAAAATGACAAGTGATGTACAGGTACATTTAGGTTTAAAAGTTGCAATCCGTTAAGGGTGTATTGTTTCCAGACATTGTCTTGTTTGTGCCAATAGAGGGGTGCTTTTATATTGTTTTTATTGATAAAGTCCCAAGCCTCTGCGTGCCATAAATCAAAATTTTCATATCCTCCGGCATCTATAAATTTTAGAAAATCTCCTTGGGTGACCAATTTGTTGCTTATCTCAAATTCTTCCAGATAAACTTGATGTTGGGGTTGCTCATTGTCATAGCTGAAGGAGTTTCCTGAATTACCAACGGTAAATAGCCCATTTTTTATTTGGATAAATTTTTCTGTGCTGTTGTTTTCCGGAATTGAAAATTCATTTCCATAAACGGGAAAGGTGGGCTGTGTTCCTAAAATATATTTGATGTCATATACAAGCAGTTCCTGATGTTGTTGCTCGTGATGAATTCCCACTTCAATGAGTTTAAGAATTTCTTGAGTGGGATTGCTTTCAAACAGTATGGTGATGTGTTTGTTTATGTGTGCTCGGTATTCATAGACTTTTGCAACAGTGGGTCGTGTCATAAAACCCCGGTCTGCCCGGTTTGTGCGGTCGCCCATATGGTTGTAGTAGCTGTTGAAAAGATAGGCAAAGTCCTGATGAAAAATGCGGTAATTTTTAAGGTGTTTTACCAAGATAAATTGTTCAAAAAACCAAGTGCTATGTGCCAGATGCCATTTGGGAGGCGACACATTTTCCATAGGTTGGGGGATATAATCTTCAATTTCTAAGGGTGCACAAATGTCTTCTGAGATTTTGCGAGTGAAATGGAAGTTATCTTTTAATATATTTGGGTTTATTTTGTAACTCATTCTGTGACTTTTACACCTTTCCAAAAGGCGACATAATTTTTAATTGCATTGGCAGCATGCTTTGTTTCCGGATAGTACCAAGCAGCGTCTTCATTGGTTTTTCCGTTTACTTCGATGTTATAATAAGAAGCTTCTCCTTTCCACGGGCAATGCGTTTTTGTGTTTGAAGGTTTAAAGAAATTTTGATTAATTGCATCGTGAGGAAAGTAATGATTTCCCTCAATTACTAAGGTCTTGTTACTTTCTGCAAGAAGGGTATCGTTCCAAATAGCTTTCATTTTTTTGTTTTAAATTTAAATATTATTTGGTTTCTATTTTAATTGAAGATGATAAAGTTTTGTGAACGGGACATTTTGCTGCAATTTCGATGAGTCTTTTGATTTGATCTTCAGAAAGATTGCCTTTGACTTCAATGGTTTTGAGAATGTGATCTATTTTTCCGAGGTTTTCAGATTTTCCTGAGCTGTCTTGATGGTGTTGTTTTGAGTGGGTAAGGTAAGTATAGACTTCTTCAAGAGGCCACCCTTTTCGTTCTGCATAGAGTTTTAGTGTCATATTGGTACAGGCTCCCAAAGCGGCATTGAGGAGTTCATAAGGTGAAAAGCCCAAATCATCGCCGCCCACACTTGTGGGTTCGTCTGCCACGATGGTGTGTCTATTGTTTGATATTTGGGTAGTAAAACCATTTTCACTTTTCCAATGTGCCACCACTTGCTCGCCTTGAGTAGAGAGCGGTTTTACTTGTTCGGGAAGTTCTGCGATGATATACCGTTCTGCCCAGGTTCCGATAGTTTTAGCCACATAGATACTGTCTTTCTTTTTGCTCAAAAGGTGGTCTGCGCCATCCAGTGAGACAAAACTTTTGGGATGGTGTGCGTTTTGATAAATTCTTGCAGCATTGTCAATACCCACAATGGTATCTTGTGGCGAATGCATAATTAATAAAGGTTTTCTTAGTTTTTGAATGACGTTTTCAGCATTGTATGTTTCCAAGTCGTCAATAAATTGCTTTTTGATAACAAAGGGTCGACCGCCAATATCTACTTTAGCTTGACCTTCTTTTTTAATTTGATCAAGACCATTTTTTAATAAATGACTCACGTGTTTTGGGTCTGAAGGGGCTCCGATAGTAACGACAGCTCTGATGTTTTCCAATTCTGACCCGGCAATTAAAGCGGCTTGTCCTCCCAATGAATGGCCAATGAGCAGGGAAGGAGCTTCATAGTTGTCTGTTAAGTATTGATTTACATTTTTTAAGTCTGATAGATTGTGAGTGAAGTTGGTGTCTTCAAAATCACCATCACTATTGCCCAATCCGGTAAAGTCAAATCGCAACACTCCAAAGCCGAAGTTTGTCAACTCTCGACTAATATGTTTTACAATTCCCAAACCGCTGGAACAGGTAAAACAATGTGCGAAAATGGCATATTGAATGACTTTTTTATTGGCGGGCACTTCTAAGTTTGCATGGAGTTTTTCACCATTTGAATTTTTAATTTCAATTTTTTGACTTTTCATCTTATTTTTTTAATTGTTTAAATACCAGTGTGTTGTTGTTTTTAAAAAGTGTTTTACATTTTGTGAGGCATTTTCTTGAATAACGGAAAGAGGTAAAACAGCACCTTGCCAATTCTCAGTAATGTGCCAAGTTCCTGATTTTAATTTTGGGAGGTTCTCAAAATGAAACTTTGAGCCGTTCAGTTTATAGCCTGAAAGATAAAAATAAGCATCACCCACCATCGAGTCTTTCATCGCCAATCCAAAACCAATTCCTGTATTTTTGTTGGGTTCTATATAAATGCCGGTATCAAAATGGTGTGGCCAAATGCGAGGGGGCTCCTCAATTTGAAGATGTCCGGAGAGCAGGTAGGAAGCTTCGTTAGCTAATTCTCTGAAAAAAATCCAACTCGAAATTCCTTCTTCATCAAATGGTTTGAATGGCTCATTGGAGGATTGATAGCTTGGAATTTCATAGTGCATTGGTTTTGAAAAACCATCTTGAGAAAGATTCAGCGAAGGAAGGGTTTCTTGAATTTCTTTTTCTATTTGTTCAAGCGTTTTATCTAAAATAGAAACTGATTGAAGCACTTTAAGCTTAGAGTTCAACCATTGAAAAGACTGCTTAGTTAAAGAAAAGGAGAGAATTTTTTTTTCATTTCCGGAGTCAATCCATCGACCACAAATACGGTTGTCTAATGCATCAAAATACAAATTTGTATGGCTGTCATCCTCTTTTTTTGGAACAAACGTACGGTTTGTTTTGGCGATAATTTGTGTTAAGAGATGCAGTTGATTGTCTAGTGAAAAATAGTTGCTCATTTAATGAATTTTACCTTGTTCTCTAAGATACTAATTTTTAGAGAAGATTAAAAAAATAGATGTACAACCTTTATGTAGTCTAAAACGATGTTTACTTACAGTTTTGTTTAAAAGTAAGAGAATTGGGATACTTATTTTGTTTTGGAAGGTACGTTTTGGGTTTTTGCGTGTTTAAACCGTTTATGCGTCCAGAAGTAAAATTCAGGAGCCTCCACAATTTGTGCTTCAACTTTTTTAATGTAGGTATCTGTAATTTGATAATCCGGAACGGATTGTACATTTTCAGAGAGGACTTCAAATGAGGCTTCATAAAAGCCCCTTTTTATGCGTTTTACTTTCAAGAAAATTACATTCATGTCAAAACTTTTGGCAAGCATTTCTGCGCCTGTATGGATGGGAACTTCAATACCCATAAAAGTTCCCCAGTGTTTTGCTTTTCCGAGTTTGGGAGATTGATCTCCTGCAAAACCATAAACACTTAAATCTCCCTTTAGGTGGTTTTCTCTAATTTTATCAAAGGTTTCTTTGGTTGTTATTAAATAGGCTTTGTGTTTGGAGCGAATCTTTTTAAGTAAGGTGTCAAAATAAGGATTGGTTATTTTCTTGTAAATCGCAAAACCTTTGAAGTCGATGTATTTGTTCATAGAGATAACCCATTCATAACTGGCATAATGAGCACATACCAAGGCAATGCTTTTTCCTTTTTTTTCAAGTTCTTTATATACTTCAAGGTTTGAAAACTGAAACCGTTTATCCATTTCACCTCTGGAAATGGTCATCGTTTTTACAACTTCCAGAAACATATCACACAGATGTCTAAAAGATTTTTTTTCAATAGTAAGTCGTTCTTTATCAGTTAAATGGGGTAGTGCTAATTTTAAGTTATATCTCACTGTTTTTTTTCGGTAACCAATAATGTAATAGATTAAAATATAAACACCGTCAGATAGCAGATACAAAAGCCGAAAGGGTAATATTGAAATAAGCCACAGCAGGGGGTATGTGATTAAAAAGAGGACTAATTTCATTTAAAATAATTTTCGCAAATATAAAGGTTATTTTATGAGCAGGTTTTTAAAAACTTTAATTTTTATAACGGTAAAACGTGAGCATTGTTTTAATTGCGTAACTTCGTGATTCTAAAATTTCAAAATATTTATGGGTTCTTTAAGCATCGTCACCATTGTTATAATTGCAGCAAATTTCATCATTTCTTTAAAAGGCTTTAATGATTATTCCTTTTTTGAAAAATACAAATTCAATATTGCTTCCATTCAAAGAGGTGAGTATTTCAGATTTTTTTCTTCGGCTTTTTTACACGTCGATATGATGCACTTACTCTTTAATATGATTACACTTTATTTTTTTGCCGAGGTGGTCATTTTAAGTTTAGGTCAGACCTCTTTTTTGATTATCTATATAATAAGTTTGCTGGCGGGTAATTTGTTGTCCTACTACTTTCATAAAAATGAGGCACATTATACTGCTGTGGGAGCTAGTGGTGGAGTCGTAGGTATTTTATACTCAGCCATCCTTTTTTATCCTGACATGCCCCTGTATTTGTTTTTTATTCCCATTCCTATACCTGCATGGGTGATTGGTATAGGGTATTTGTTATATTCTATTTATGGCTTGAAAAAACGATTGGGTAATATTGGTCATGATGCCCATTTTGGGGGTGCTATTGCCGGTTATGTTCTTACTTTGCTCTTTGCACCCATATTATTTCAAACCCAACTTTGGATTATCGTTTTGCTGGCTGTACCCATCGTTTTGCTTTTTTTAATGCAAAGAATGGGAAAATTATAATTTTGGTATAACTGTTGCTAATCTTTTTAAAACAAAACTATATTATGAAAAAAATAATTTCTGTACTTTTAGTACTCTTATCACTTCAAGCTATGGCTCAAGAAAAATTACATTCTATTGTTAATGTTACCGGAGAGGGAATTGTTAGAGTTGTTCCAGATCAGGCTACTATTAGTTTATCAGTTGAAAATACGGGGGATGATCTTATAGCGCTTAAATCATTAAATGATAGAACAGTTGATGAGGTTTTAAAACATATCAAACAAAATGGTGTGGAAGCTAAAGATATTCAAACTCAATATGTGTCTTTGAACAAGCAATATGATTACAATACCAAGACCTATAACTATCAAGCAAGACAAACAATTACTGTGTTGTTGAGAGACCTTAAGAAATATGACCCTTTGATTTCGGGTTTGGTACAAAAAGGTATAAACAATATTGATGGTTTAACTTTTGGTTCTTCAAAAGCTGAGGAGTTAAAATCTCAGGCACGCAAAAAAGCCATTGCAAATGCCAAAATGAAAGCAGAAGAATATGCAAGTGTTTTAAATCAAAAAATTGGCAAAGCCGTTCAAATTAGTGAACAAGGAGAGTACACTCCGCCAACGCCTTTGTATCGTTCTAAAAATGTTATGATGAGCGATGCTGGTAGTGGTGAGGAAACCTTGGCTGTGGGAGAAATGGAAATGAAAGTCAAAATACAGGTGGTATTTGAGCTACACTAAAGACACCAATGTTAAAAAACCCCGTTGAAACTCAACGAGGTTTTTTTTAAAGATTACCTAGGAGTTCGCCCACTTTTCTTCCCAAAGCAGGACCTCTGACGTTTTTAGCAACTATTTTTCCGTTTTCGTCAACAATAAAAGTTGCCGGAATTGATCGCACTCCATATTCTTTGGCAATAGGGTCATTCCAAAACTGTAAGTTTGAGATATGATACCAATCCATTTTGTCATCTTCAATAGCTTTTAACCATTGAGCGCGTTGATCTGGTCTGTCTAAAGAAATACTAATAACATTAAAACCCTTGTCTTTATATTGATTGTGAACTCTTACCACATTGGGGTTTTCAATGCGACACGGTCTGCACCAGGAGGCCCAAAAATCAATGAGTGTTACTTTGCCTAATGCATCTTCAAGCGAAATGATATTTCCATCGGGATCTGGCCCCGAAAAAGGGGGTGCCATATTTCCAACATTAGCACCTTTTAAAGATTGCATGTTTACTTTCACGAGTCGGGAGAAAACATTTTCCTCAAGGGTTGAATTTCTTTTTTTCAAAATGGTTTCAACTTCATCGAATGTGACCTCTTTTTTTGAAATCATTTCGTTAAGCATCATCATAGCAATGATTGAGTTTACGTTTTGATTAATAAACTCTTTTTTAAAAACTTGCTCATCATTGTTAAGAATAGCGGCCTCTGTTTGAAGTCTCACAATGTCTTGATTTGACATGTTTCTACGGGCTTCATTCATCGCTTCTTGGTTTTCTGTTTTTCGTCTGTCAAACTCAAGAATACGTTCTTTAAAAGTGATAAAAAGTTCATTTTCCTTTCCTCCGGAGAAGTTTGTGCCATAAAGATTGTTGTAGTCAAATTGGGCTTCTATATCTTGATTTTCTATAAAGAAGACGAGTGTTATATTGAGGTTTCTGAAGTTGAGCAGACCTACTTCCGGGTTTTTAGCTTTGTCGAGTTCAAATGAGAAGGACCCGTTTACTATTTCGAGAGTATCAACATCATAAGGTTGATTGTTCTCATTGACTTTCTGAAAATAAATTTTGGATTTGTCTTCTGCTCCCGGGATGGTTCCGGTAAAGGTGATGGTTTTTGAGCGGTCTTGACAGGAATGTAAAATAAGTGCTAGAAATAATAAACTTAAAAATCGCATAGGGATTGTTTTTTTGCAAATGTATAATACTCTGAATAATTTTTTCTTAAAACTACAATAAAACTAAATTGAAGCTAAATAAGCTAAAAAAATACAATTTTTTATTCATTTGTATTTTGGATGGTAAGGGTTTCAGACCTAAATTTATTTTTCCCAAAATCCAATGTTCTGATTGGGAAAGGAATATTGATGTTGTTTGAATTGTAAGCTTTCTTGATGGCTAAAATACCTTCACTTTGAGCTGTTAAAATATCTTTTCTATTTCTCACATCAGCCCAATATCTCACCACATAGTTGATTGAGCTGTCGCCAAATTCAGTATAAAAGAATTCGATTTCTTCTTTTCCTTTTTGAGGAAATATTTCGGCAATTGCTTTCTCAGTTACCGTTTTAACTATTTCAAGGTCACTTTCATAACCCACACCACATTCAACAAAAATTCTGGATCTGCTTGAGCCCGTAAAGTTTTTAAAAGGGGAATCAATTATTTTTGAATTGGGTATGACCACGGCATTATTATCTGCCTCGATGATGGTCACACTCCTCAGGTTGATGTCAACCACTTGACCTTCATGATTGTTTGTAATAATCCAGTCGCCAATTTGAATATTGGGCAAAAAGGATAAAATAAAACCTGAAAAAGTATTGTGTAAAGTGCCTTGAAGTGCTAAACCAATTGCAAGACCCACAACGCCGGCACCTGCAAGCACTGAGGTTAATACTTTATCAAGATCAAGAATCGCAAGCGCTGTAAAAAAGCCTATGACAACAATCACAATAAAAGCAGTTCTTGCTAAAATGGCTTTGATAGATTCTTGTCCTACTTTTTTAAGCAGTATTTTTTTTATAAAATGACTGGTGTATTTCCCGGCATACCAAAAAGCAATAAAAATAAGTATGGCGAGAATAAAATTGGGCGTTTTGAGTATGATGGATTCTCCCCATCCTGAAAGTTTATCTAATACCTTTTCAAAAGCTGCGCTGATATCAAAATAGTTGGTCATATTGGATTAGATGTTATTTTAAATTAGGCTTTTGGGTGATTTTCAGTTGTTTTCATTCTCCACGCATCAAGCATCCAGGTTGTTTTTTCGAGTTCTCTGATATAAGCTCCTATTAAATCAATCGTTCCTTCATCTTTTGCATTGTCTGCTGCTGAAATAACCTTTCTCATTTGTTTTAAAAGAAGACCGTGATCTTCAATTAAAGTATCAATCATTTGAACATCACTTAATGAAGCTTTAGACTCTTTGATATTTGCCATTTTTAAATATTCACTTAAATTGCTGGTAGGTTGATATCTGAGTGTTAAAATGCGTTCTGCAATTTCATCTACTTTTAATTTAGTATCATCATACATCTCTTCAAATTTTAGGTGAAGATCAAAAAAACTTTTCCCAACTATATTCCAGTGAAAATTGCGTAATTTTTGATAGTAAAGATGAAAATCTGCTAAGAGAATATTTAACTCACTTACCGTTAAATTGGTTTTTTCTTTGTCTAAGTTTAAAAAGTTCATATCAATATGGGTTTTTAATTACTAAAGACATAAAGTTACGTCCAATTTTAACATTTTGCAACCCTTTTCAAGTGTTTAGTAGAACATTAACTAATTAATGGTTGTTCAATAAAATACTTTTGATTTTGTAAATAGTTGCTTATTAAAAAAAAAAGGGATTAACTACATTAATTCCAGATTGGGAATCGAATACAACATTCAAATGCTTCAGGCTATCGCCTTGGAACCTTTTTTATTTTCTCCTAACTCTCAATCTTCCTTTGGGTTGTCCCTAAATAAAAAATGCTCCACAACTTTGTTGTGAAGCATTTGAATGTTGCGGAGAAAGAGGGATTAAACTTCCCATTAACACACGCTTTTTACAATAAAGCTAAATACTGCTTGCGCAGTATTTGGACTTTTGTTTTTATACATTTTTGAAAACTGCGTTTCCAATATTCCTAAAAAACAAAAGCCCAATATCTTATCAGATATCGAGCTTTGCTCTAAGCGGAGAAAGAGGGATTCGAACCCCCGGAGGTGTGACCCTCAACAGTTTTCAAGACTGCCGCATTCGACCGCTCTGCCATTTCTCCTTAGCGGACGCAAATATAAAATCCTTTTTTTGTTTACTAAAGCTTTTTTAGGAGTATTTTTTAAAAATGTTTTTTCATTCAAAAAGATATGGGTAGTAAATAATAAATGCAATAGAAACTGCTGTAATTGCCGCCACAAAAACGGCACCTGCTGCAATATCTTTTATGAGTCCAATTTTATTGTGAAAATCAGGATGTACAAAGTTGGCCATTTCTTCAATGGCTGTGTTAACTCCTTCAATACTCAGCACAAGACCTATAGCAAAGAGTTGAAGCATCCATTCTGTTGCAGTGATTTCAAAATAAAATCCGGCACAAATGACAACAAGCGCCACAAATAACTGTACTTGAATGCTTTGTTCTCTTTTTAGCAGCATCCAAGCTCCATTGCTTGCATATTTAAATCCGGAAAGACGACTTTTGATAAAACTCTTGACAGACATCAAACATGTTTTAAGGCTTCGGCATAATTGGGTTCTTGACCCACTTCAGGAACCAATTCATTATAAACTACGGTGCCATTTTCATCTAAAACGACAACTGCACGAGCGTGAAGACCTTGAAAAGCACCATCTAGGATTTCTACTCCAAAAGCTTTTCCAAAATTACCGTCTTTAAAGTCTGATAAACAGGCTACATTGTTTAATCCTTCTGCTCCACAAAAACGCGCTTGAGCAAAAGGTAAATCTCTTGAGATACAAAGCACTTTTGTGTTTTTTAGATTTGAAGCCTCTTCGTTGAATTTTCTAACCGAAGCAGCACATACCCCTGTATCGACGCTTGGGAATATATTTAAAACAACTTTATGACCCTTGTAATCTTTCAAAGATACTTGTGAGAGATCTGTTTTTGAAAGTTTTACCTCCGGTGCTGCACTTCCTTGTTTTGGTAAATTACCGTTTGTTTTTGCGGGAGTCCCACCCAATGTAATTGTTGCCATTTTTTTCGGTAAAATTAAAACTTTAGCTGATTTTAAATGTTAATAATGAAATAAAGTTATACGAGTATTTTCAGTAAATTTCAATTGGTATTAGACTGTTTTACTCGTGAGCATTTTTATTTTGATACTAAAAGCGGCAAAGAATAAGGTGGTAAAAGGGCTTAACCAGTTAAAGATAGCATACATAAAATACTCACCCACGCCCACACCCAAAACACCACTGTGATAAGCACCACAAGTGTTCCAGGGAATTAGAACAGAAGTAACTGTACCCGAGTCTTCCAGGGTTCTACTTAAGTTTTCAGGTGCCAGGCCTTTGTCTTCATAGGCTTTGGCAAACATTTTGCCGGGAACAACAATGGCAAGATATTGGTCTGATGCAGTAACATTCAATGCCAAACAACTCGCCACTGTACTGGCAAAGAGACCAAATGTGGTGTGAAACAATTTAAGTAGCGAACTTGTAATAACTCTAAGAGCACCTATGGCATCCATAATGCCGCCAAAAACCATCGCGCAAATGATTAACCAGATGGTTCCTAACATGCCACTCATCCCTCCTGCAGAAAACAAATCTTCAAGAATTTCATTTTCAGTTGCCACCGAAGTATCAACCGTTATGGCATTCATAACCCCTTTATACCCACTTTCAAAAGTCAAAGTTTCTGAGCCACCAATTGTCGCAACAATTTGAGGTTGAAAAATAAGCGCAGCCAATCCAGCTAACAAAGTACCAATCAACAAAGCAACAAGCGGTGAAGTTTTTTTAACAATGAGTAAGATTACGATGAGTGGAACTACAAATAAAATAGGGTTTATGTTAAAAGCAGCGTCAATAGAAGTTAAAATTCCTTGGGTATCAACAGCACCGGTGGTATTTAAATTGAGCCCAATAATAATGAAAACAATAAAAGTAATCAGAATTGTGGGCACAGTGGTCAGAGTCATATATCGTATGTGGGTAAACAAGTCGGTTCCTGCCATAGCAGGTGCCAGATTGGTCGTATCGCTCAAAGGCGAAAGTTTATCTCCAAAATAGGCTCCGGAAAGAATCGCTCCGGCGGTCATGCCTAAAGAAATATCCAGCGCACTTGCAATTCCTATTAACGCAATACCCACTGTTGCTGATGTCGTCCAACTACTTCCCGTTGCAATTGAAATCACACAACAAATCACAACACAAGAGGCCAAAAATATCGATGGACTGAGAATCTGCATACCATAATAAATCATTGTGGGAATAATACCGCTGACCATCCAGGTGCCTGCTAAAGCACCAACCATTAATAAAATGAGTATGGCCGTTGAGGTTGATTTGATGTTCTCAGCTACTGTATCCAACATGTTTTCAATCGAAACCTTGTTGAAAAAACCTACTATGGCCGCAATAGCTCCACCCATCAAAAGAACAAACTGATTACTTCCCGCCAAGGCATCATCCCCAAAAGCATAAAAAACATTGTAAAAAAGCATGCCAATCAAGGCAATGACAGGAATCAGGGCTTCCCAAATATTCAATTCCCTGTTTGAGTGCGCATCTCTATTAATATTGACATTACTTTTTTCTTTCATAATGGGTCGGTTAATTTTGAAATGTAATGTTACAACTTTGAAAAGAAAATTGCAAGAAGCTCTTTATGATTGGATAAAATAAGTTTACAATTGGATAAAAAAAAGGCTTTTGGTATGATGCCAAAAGCCTTTTCAGCTAATTACAATTCTAAATATTAAAAAGCCCCAACGGTCTTCATACATTTTTTTATCTCCTTGTAAGTGCGTTCTATATCATTGTCCAAACCAATAGAAAATCTAATCAATCCATCAGTCAAGCCCATTGCTGCTTGTTCGTCTTCAGGTATTTCTGAAGAGGTTGAACTCCCCGGTGCACTAAACAAGGTTTTGTAAAACCCTAAACTCACGGCCAGGTAGCCAATGTTTTCTTTTTGCATCAACTCCATCAGCTCATTGGCTTTATCAAGTGAGCCTACATCAATTGTGAGCATCCCACCATAGCCATACTCTTTGTGCATCATGGAGGTAAACAATTCGTGGCTGGGGTGCGACTTCAATCCGGGATAAACGGTTTTGATGCCGTCTTTTTCAAAGCGTTCTGCCAGATAGAGAGCATTTTGACTGTGCTGTTTCATTCGGATGTGAAGGGTGCGCATATTTTTTAAAATGGAAGCAGCACGCAGGCTGTCCATCGAGGCGCCTAGAAGCATACTAGCTCCGTCGTTTACATTCCTAAGGTTGTCAATGAGTTCTTGAGTTCCGCAAACCACGCCTCCCATTGTATCACTGCTTCCGTTGATGAACTTGGTCAAACTGTGAATCACGATATCTGCTCCCAAAGTAGCCGGCGAAACTAAAAGCGGAGAAAAGGTGTTGTCAACAACCAACTGCAAATTGTGTTTTTTAGCAAGTTTAGAAAGTCCCGGGATGTCTGCTACTTCGAGCAGTGGGTTGCTCACAGTCTCACAGTAAATTATTTTTGTTTTGGGCGTGATTGCCGCCTCTACTTCGTCCAGTTTTGTTATGTTCACAAAGGTCGTGTTGACTTGAAATCGGGGCGCAAAGTTTTTTAGAAACGCATAGGTGCCTCCATAAATCGTGCGGCTGGAAACCACATGATCACCGGCTCCGCACAATTGCATAATCACAGGAGTGATAGCGCCCATACCGGTTGCAGTCACATTGGCAGCTTCGGTACCCTCCATCGCAGCAAGCGCTTGTCCCAAATACAGATTGGAAGGGGAGGAGTGACGTGAATATAAATAACAGCCGTCTGCATTGCCTTCAAAGGTGTCAAACATGGTCTTTGCTGAAAGAAATGTGTATGTAGAGGAATCTGAAATGGAAGGATTCACGCCTCCAAATTCACCAAAATATTGTAAATCCTGAATCTTGTTTGCGGGTTTAAATGTCATGATATGCTATTTTTCGCGAAAGCGTAATTATTGATTAATACAGTTTTTAATAAGCTCAAACGTATAAAACCTTAGTTTAAAAGTCAATGATAAGTGTCATTTATAGTTATATAAACTGAATTATTTAAAAAAGATAGCTTAATTTTTGTTATTTTGTTCAAATTAATGGCTTTCGCCGAAAATTATTCTTTATGCTTTTGGATTCGATCGACAAAAAACTAATTAAACTTCTTCAGGAGAACTGCAAACAAACCAATAAAGAACTCTCTTTGCAACTCAATTTATCTGTAACTGCCGTTTATGAGCGCATTAAAAAACTAGAAAAAGCCGGAATTATACATCGCTATGTTGCCGTAGTAAATAAAGAAAAGGTAGATAGAGGGTTTGTCGTCTATTGCCAAATTAAACTGGTTCAGCATACCAAGGAATATCTCACAAAATTTGAAAATGAAGTGATTGCACTCCACGAAGTGATGGAATGTTACCACATTAGTGGTGAGTATGATTACTTGCTCAAGATTTTAGTCAAAGATATGGCCGCTTTCAGGGAATTTATGGTCACTAAACTCACCACCTTAAAACATATTGGCAGTACACAAAGCTCTTTTAGTATAAACGAAGTGAAATGTGAAACTGCCTTGCGGGTTTGATTTTTCAATAATTTAAGCTGTTTTTATCAGTTCTATATTCATAATTCTCTTTAGTAATTTGTACTTTTGTAATCCAATTTTAAAACTATTTTCATGAATTCATATGACGTTGCCATTGTAGGTTCAGGACCCGGAGGATATGTTGCTGCTATTCGCTGTGCACAACTTGGGATGAAAACCGCCATCATTGAAAAATATCCAACATTAGGAGGGACCTGTCTCAATGTGGGTTGTATTCCTTCCAAAGCTCTGCTTGATTCTTCTCATCACTATGAAGATGCTTTAAAACACTTTAAAGATCACGGCATCGATATTCCCGGAGATATCAAGTTGAACTTTAAGCGAATGATTGAGCGCAAACAAGATGTAGTAGATCAAAACACCAAAGGCATCGTTTATTTGATGGACAAAAATAAAGTGGACGTTTATGAAGGCTTAGGGTCTTTTAAAGATGCCACCCACATCAATATCAAAAAAAACGATGGAAAAACAGAAACCATTGAAGCAAAAAATATAATTATTGCCACCGGTTCAAAACCGGCTTCCTTGCCTTTTATCAAAATTGATAAAAAGAGAATTATCACTTCTACAGAAGCGCTTTCGCTCAAAGAAGTTCCAAAACATATGATAGTAATTGGTGGTGGAGTCATCGGTTTGGAGTTAGGACAGGTGTATCGTCGCTTGGGTGCTGAAGTCACTGTTGTTGAATATATGGACCGCATACTTCCCACCATGGATAGCTCACAAAGCAAAGAACTCACCAAAGTTTTGAAAAAACAAGGAGTGAAGTTTCATTTGTCTCACAAAGTAAATGGCGTTTCTGTAAAAGGAAAAGAAGTTACTGTTACTGCCAAAGACAAAAACGATAAAGACGTCACATTTACTGGAGACTACTGCTTAGTTTCTGTGGGAAGAAAACCATTCACCGATGGACTTGCAGCCGATAAAGCCGGTGTAAAGATAACTGAAAGAGGAATGGTAGAGGTCAATGACCACTTGCAAACCAATGTTAAAAACATTTATGCCATTGGCGATGTGGTGCGTGGTGCTATGCTTGCCCACAAAGCGGAAGAAGAAGGTGTTTTTGTAGCTGAAGTAATTGCCGGTCAAAAACCGCATATTGATTACAATTTAATTCCCGGCGTGGTTTATACCTGGCCTGAAGTTGCTTCAGTAGGCAAAACCGAAGAAGAACTCAAAGATGCAAAAGTGGATTACAAAGTGGGTCAATTCTCAATGCGTGCACTTGGTAGATCACGTGCTAGTGGAGATACCGATGGATTTGTAAAAATCCTTGCAGACAAGACAACCGATGAGGTGTTGGGCGTTCATATGGTGGGTGCACGAGTAGCCGACCTGATTGCAGAGGCTGTCATCGCAATGGAATTTCGCGCAAGCGCAGAAGATATTGCCCGTTCAAGCCATGCACATCCCACCTATGCGGAAGCCGTCAAAGAAGCCGCTTTGGCTGCAACCGAAGACAGGGCTTTACATAGCTAAATCTATTCACATTTTTATGTCAAAAACACCCGGAAGAGCAATTGACCTTTTCGGGTGTTTTTTGTGTTGTACATATTTCTTCTGTCATTAAACTTTACCTTTTTTTAATTTTAACTTAAATTAAAAACTTTGGCTCTTTTGTAATTTGTGAGGGTATTTATCTGGAAAAATCCTCAAAAATAAAAATGAACTCACTAATGTTTAAATTTTACATTATTATGTTTACTACCTTTATGCTATCAGCCCAAAGTCAACAACATCAAGAGACTGTGCTTCTACAAAAAAATAAATATGAGTTTGATTTACAAGGGCACCGGGGTGCAAGAGGACTTGCGCCTGAAAATACCTTACAGGCGTTTGTCAAAGCGTTTAATCTGGGTGTGAATACTTTGGAAATGGATGTTGTTGTCACAAAAGATGGTCAGGTAGTGGTCTCTCATGAACCCTGGATGCATTCTAGTATTTGCAAACAACCTGATGGCTCTCTAATTACTGAAGAAGCTCAAAAGTCGTTTAATATTTACGCAATGACATACAAAGAGGTGAAACAATATGATTGTGGCACACTCTATTTTGAAAAATTCCCTGAGCAGGAATTATCATTTGCTCAAAAACCACTTTTGAAAGATGTTTTGCAAATGATGGACAGTCTCGCCAAAAATCACGGGCGAAAAATAAAATACAATATCGAACTAAAAAGCCTTCCTGAGGGCGATGGGATATACCATCCTACACCTGAAGTTTTTTCTGAGCTGGTAGTAAACCTTATTGCTTCTGAAAGTGATTTAAAACGGGTGAGTTTACAGAGCTTTGATTTTAGAATTCTTCAATATTTACATAAAAACTATCCCGAAATTGCCCTTGCAGCCCTGGTCTATGATGAAACTTTTGAAGAAGCAATGGCGAGGCTGGATTTTATGCCAGCTATTTACAGTCCATTTTATGAGCTGGTGAACAAAAAACTGGTTAAAAAAGTACAGGCATTGGGGATTAAAATTATCCCGTGGACGGTTAATGATCCCGCTGATATGAAGCGCTTGCTTAAACAAGGTGTTGATGGTCTCATTACAGACTATCCGGACAGAGCTATTTTATTAAAAAAATAACCCCTTCGGAAAATCCAAAGGGGTTATGGCATCATAAATTAACTAACACTAAAATCACTAAAATGAGTACCCAATACCTGCATTAATCATAAACGGAGCTCCCGGTCTCAAACCAGCAGGAAGACGTGCAACTTCATATGCACTATCAAACACATTATTTATGTTGGTAAATACCGTTATGCGTTCAGAATAAAAATATTTGGCAGAAAAATCAACTATAAAATTACTTCCAATTTCAAATTCTTCAGGAATACTTCCTGTCCCGGCTTGGGTTCTAAAGGCATCTGTGTAGCGACCGCTCAGGCTAAAATTGAATACTGAGTTTTCTAAAGCAGCCGTGATATTGAATTGGTTTTTAGCGATATATGGAATTTGGTCGCCATCTGCAACTTCACCAAAAATTCCGTCAGTACTATTAAAATCTGATTTAAAACGGGCATCGGTTAATGTGTAAGAAAGCGTGATGGGAAGTCTCAATTTACTTGTACTGGCCTGCAAAAGATTATAATTTAGCAACAATTCAATTCCTTTAACCAAAGCTTGACCTGCGTTGAATTGATCGAGGCTTCCTGTTCCACCAGATGCAGCAAGGTCACTTCCCAAAAGGTTGTCATAATGGTTGTAGAAACCAACGAGTTCGCCACGCAATCCCTTATAATCAAAGCGGGTTCCCAGCTCTATGTTGATGCTTTCTTCGGGTTTACTACCCACTGTGTTACTGGGTGGCGCAAAGCCTTTGTGAATACCGCCAAACAAGGAGAAGTCATTAGAAAATTTATAATTTGCACCAATACCCGGAATCCATACATCTACTTTGTTTTCTCTGGTAGAAAGCTCAAAACCTGTTCTGTTTGGGTCGTTGGTTCCATAGTCATTTCGCGTAAGCGTTATATTTTCATAACGCAGACCGGGAGTTAAGGTAAGACCATTAAAAGTTACTTTGTATAAAAGGTGTGCGGCAATGGCTTCTGCACTTGAAATACGGTTGGCATCACTCCCTTTGGCAGCCACAGTGGTGCGAATCATCTCGCGGTTTTGAATGGCAAATTTGTCTTTCCACTGAAAGCGGTCTTCTTCATCCTCATGATATCTGATTCCAACTTCAAGATCTTGATAAAGCGTATTTCCAAAACTAAATGTTGCGATAGATTGTATTCCTTTGGAATCATAGGCTCTGTTGTTAGCTTTGACACCAAAAACATCTGCAGGTGTATTTGAATTTCCCAGCAAAGCATTGTATTCATTAGGAAAATCATCAGGTCGTGCTAAAACATCGGTAATCGATACCCGTCCGTCTAAATCTACATCATCCAGTTTATACCAATTTCTTTTAAACTTGTTATGGTAGGCTGTAGTTCTTATTTTCACATTTTGAGTGGGCTTGATTAAATGATCTACTTGAAATTGCCAGTGCTCGGTATCCATTCTGTCAACTGAAGAGGCGATATACCGGCGATAGGGGTTGGTGTCATAATCCTCTTGTGTTAAACCGAGATAAGTTTCATTGGATAGTTCTTCAGAATATTGAATTTTGAATTGGAGTGATTGAAAAACTTGGGCTTCTCTGTTTGTGTTTACACGAAATTTCCCCAGATAATCACTTTTGTCAAAACCGGTGTTTCCGCCGCCATCAATACTTTTAAATCCGTCTGAATTGTAATTGTAATATTGAGTCACAAAACCAAAGTTTTCGCGAGAGTCGCCAATAGTTGCTTCTGTGTTTCGGCTATTGTAATTGCCATAAGAAAATTGTGCATTTCCGGAAAAGTCATTCGGAATTGATTTTGAAACCATATTGATGGCTCCACCTGTCGTGTATGGCCCATATTGAATCTGACTGCTCCCTTTTAGAACTTCAATGGCTTCTATGCGACCCACCGTAGGGAAATAATAAGCGGCGGGAGCACTGTAGGGTGCTGGAGCTATTAAAACACCATCTTCCATTAAAGTGATTTTTGCGCTTCGTTCTGGCGAAGTTCCTCTTAAACTAATATTGGGGCGTAAACCAAACCCATCTTCTTCAAAGAGGTTTACTCCGGGAACGGCTCTCAATACTTTATGAACATCGGTATATCCAAATTGCTGTAAATCCTGAGGGGATAAATAATAAGCAGAACCTGTTCTGTTTTTTACTTCAAATTTACTTCCCAAAATATTACTGGAAAGAATTATTTCATTGAGCGTTTCCGGCTCTTTATTTTTTTTGATAGTGTCATTCTCAGTTTCAACTTGTGCAAATCCTGTGAGAGATAGTAGTATAGCACTGGCAATGGTTAGTAATTTATTCATTGTTTTTATTTAGACTTGTTATAAATAATGTATAATTTCAAGCGCAAAAATAAAACCAAAGAATTGATTGAACAAGTTTATTTAGATTAAATTTAAATAGTAATTGTGTTAAAATTTATAAGTATTTCATTATGAAATAGCTCCATTAAAAAAAAAGCCTGATTTTAGAAACAGGCTTTTTTTTTGGATAACATTTTAAAAGTTACTCCAGATTGAAGACATCATTAGCAGGATTTATGTCGGCTGTGATTTTATCGGGGTCTATTTGTATTTGTTTTAGTTTTTTATCTGTTTTAAGTAAATAAATCCAGCGGTTGCCTCTTTGCCAAACTTCTACCGGAAGCTCTTTACGTTCTTTACTTCCATCTTGATAGGTGGCTTCAAACTTTAGTGGAAACGGAAACCCTTTATTTACAAAAGTCAATAAATAATCACTACCCACAGCATCAATGGCTTCAATACCAAGGTCTATATTGTCATTGCTGTAAAACCAGTGTTTCCAGAACCAGTTTAAATCTTCGCCGGCTACATTTTCGATATGGTTAAAAAAGTCATTGGGTTGAGGGTGTTTAAATGCCCAGGCTTTTGTATAAGATCTAAACGCATTATCAAATCGTTCCGGTCCTAGAATGTATTCTCTTAACATCAACAATCCATAAGCGGGTTTATAGTAAGCTGTCATACCAAGGTTTCCGCTTTGAACAATGTCTGGATGTGTTGCAACTGGTTCTCTGTTTGGGTTTTTATTGTAAGCTATAATACCTTCTCTTCCTAACCTTTCAGCATATTCTCCATTATTGAAGGCTTTGGTGCTGTAGTAATTGATGAAGGTGTTAAAACCTTCATCCATCCAAACGTGTTTTTTTTCGTTTGAACCCACAATCATTGGATACCACATATGCCCAAATTCGTGGTCTGTCACGCCCCAAAGTCTGGCTCCTTTTCGATTAAATCCACAAAAAGACAAGCCGGGATATTCCATACCACCAACGTTTGAAGCAACGTTTACTGCAGCGGGATAGGGGTAGGGGTACCACATTTCTGAGTAGTGTTCTATGGAGGCTTTTGTGTATTCAGTTGACCGCTCCCAACCGTTGTCGCCATTGCTTTCGAGAGGGTAAGCAGACTGTGCTATGGCTTTTTTGCCATCGGGAAGATTGATGCGGGCTGCATCCCAAATAAAAGCTTTTGAGGAGGCAAAAGCAATGTCTCGGGTATTTTCCATCTTAAAGTGCCAAGTGAGTTTGCCGCTTTGTTTGGGTCTAGTGATTTGGGTGTTGCCTACTTCTTCGGGCTTTATTAGGTGTACCGTTTTGTCACTTTTTTCAGCCTGACGCATCCTGTTTTGGAGTGTAGCGGGCAATACTTCTTTTTCATTTTGCAAAGCACCTGATCCCACAACGATATGGTCATAAGGAACTGTTACTTTGTAATCAAAGTCGCCATAGCCTAAATAAAATTCACCGGCTCCAAGATAGGGCTCTGTATTCCAGCCCAGCACATTGTCAAAAACAGCCACTCTTGGGTACCATTGTGCCATGGAGTAAATGGTTCCTTTTTCAACATCAAGTCTTCCCATGCGGTCTAAACCTTTTCCTGGAATTTTATAGTTAAAGTTCATACTGATGGTTGCTTTACCCCCTTTGGGAGCGATAGGTTCATCAAAAAACACTTGCATGCGTGTATCGTTAATCAAATATTTTGAAGAGTTTGTGCGTCCTGTTTTGGCACTTACATTTGAAATTGTATAGCCTCCATCAAGATCTCCATCAAAACGGTAACCTTGAATGGGAGTTGTTAGTGCTCCTCTTGAGTCTTCTTTATATCTGTTTTGTTCAAGATGTATCCAAACAAAATTAAGTGGCTCCGGACTGTTGTTGTGATAAGTTATTGTTACGTTGCCTGAAATGGTATTTTTAATATCATCTAGTTCTACGGCCAAAACATAGTCTGCTCCATTTTGCCAGTAATCAGGTCCGGGATTTCCGGAAGCTGTGCGTTGATTATCGCCTTGGCGGTAAGTGAAATCGTTAAATAGGTCTTGATTATTCTGAAAAGGGGTTTGCGCTTGTGTCATTGAAACCAGGCAAACAAAAAATAAAGTTATTTTTTTTAACATCTGTAAAAATTTTAGGTCTGCTAAATTAAACAAACCCACTTCACTTCCAAAAACATTAACTTTTTTTTGAATTGACGCTTTTTACTATAAGTAAAATCCTACAAATTAATACTCTTTATCTAAAATAGTTGCATTTAAACTGTATTTTAAAAATATTTTACTTTAATTTGTTAAGAGTTTTTTAAAAAAGAGAAGAAATTTATTTTAAAATGACTTTTTAAGCCCAAACAAATCTATGTGTAACTGCAAAAACCTACAATTTATGAAAACCTTCTTTATTTATATGAAGTTCAAGGATTAACGAGACTTCATTTTACAGAATCATTCATCTTTTTAGTTGTAATTACCCTATAAGTTATGACCCGAAATATCGGGGAGATGATTTGCAAACCATTTTATGCTTTCAAATCTAAATTACAAACTTATGAAAAGACATTTTACAAACCGCCATATCAATACATTCTTTATAAATGTAGTAACTTTCTTGTTTCTATTTTTATTTCAACAAACACTTTTTTCTCAAAATGAGGGAAAGAAATGGTATTTTGGAACCCATGCCGGCTTGGACTTTAACACCACGCCTCCCTCAGTACTTTTAGATGGTCAAATAAATACGCTTGAAGGTACGGCAACGCTTTCAGATGAGAATGGTAACCTTCTTTTTTATACAGATGGGATACAGGTTTTTACCAGAGAACACACAGTTATGCCTAATAGTATTGGCGGATTGGGTGGTGACCACTCAAGTGCACAATCGGCGATTATCGTTCCAAATCCTTCCAGCAGTAATTTGTATTACTTATTTACAGTTTCAGCTTACGTAAATTCAAGTGTTTTTTATTCTATTATTGACTTGAGCTTAAATATGGGCTTGGGTGATGTTGTTGCAGACGCCAAAGCCATCCCGGTTTTAACAGGAACCGGAGAGTATATTCAAGCGACCCCTTCTGCAGATGGGACTTCCTGGTGGGTGCTTATGCATAAAAAAGGGACTTCAGACTATTATGCATTTAAAGTGACAAATGATGGTTTAGATATTGAAAATCCTGTTGTTTCTACTTCGGGAACACCTTCTAGTAGTTATGGAGATATTGGTTTTATAAAATTTAATAATCTTGGAAATAAGCTCGTTAGGACATCATACACCACAAATCATTTTAATTTAAGTGATTTTGACAATGCCACGGGGCTTGTTTCTAATAGTTTACATTTTCCACTTTATGCGGCTTATGGAGCTGAGTTTTCACCTAACAATCGGTTTTTATACATTTCGGCTTTTAGCTCAATGGGAGTCAAACAATATGATCTTCATGCCGGAACTACTGTGAGTGAAATTCAATCAAGTGTATTTACATACAATTACATGGCAACAGGTGCTTTGCAAATTGCCCCAGATGGAAAAATTTACTCCAGCAGATATGGAGCCTACGCACTTGATGTACTTCATTCACCCAATGAACAAGGAAGTGCTGCCACCTTTGAATTAAATGGACAAACCCTGGGAGGTGCTTCAGCTCAGTTAGGATTGCCTAATATAATTACAACTTTGGTCTCACAGACCCCTCCAAAACTCAATCAATTATCGGTTTCTGAAATTACATCGGAATCTGCTGTTATTCAAGCAACCATTAGTTCAGATGGGGGAGCAACAATAACCGAAAGAGGATTCTATTTTGGAACCACTCCCAATCCGGATTCAAATATGACATTCATATCGGGTGCAACAGGAGTGATGTCACTTTCAATTGAGGATTTAGAACCCAACTCGACTTATTATTTTAGTGCTTTCGCAACCAATGTACACGGAACAACCCTATTGACAGGGGGAGTATTTACTACTCTTGAGGAGATTGACACAGAGCCACCATCAGCAATTTGCATAGAAGAAATAACCATTCAGCTGGATGAAAACGGAATGGCATCAATTTCTCCCTCAATGATTGATAATGGCTCTTTTGACAATGTAGCGATAGAAAGCATCTCATTAAACATTTATGAGTTTAGCTGTGCTGATTTAGGTGAAAACCTGGTCACGATGACTGTAACAGATACTTCAGGAAACAGCACTACTTGTCAAACACTTGTCATTGTTGAAGATTTAATCTCTCCTCAATTGATTTGCTTTGAAGTTACGATAGCACTCAATGAAGAAGGATTTGCTGTTTTGAACCCTCAATCTTTTGGTTTTCAAAATACAGATAATTGTAACATTGTTCAATCCTATTTAGATATTGATACGTTAGATTGTTCTCATATCGATGAACCCACTTTGGTTACGTATACAACGGTTGATAGTTCCGGCAATAGCACTTCTTGTAGCTTTTATGTTTCGGTTATCGATACTCAAGGTCCTGAAATTTTAGGAATTAATGACCAATTTGTGGATCTACCTCCAAGTCCGCCAAACTTTGTATTGCCCGATTTTTTTGAAGAGGGCATCATTTCTGCTTTAGATAACTGTACGTATCCTGTGAGTGACTTTTATCAATCTCCATTACCGGGAACGGTATTAGGAGAAGGAATTCATCTTATTTCGGTGATTGCAAGAGATGACAGGGGTAATTCAACATTAAATACGTTTAAAATTGTTGTTGATTCACTCTTAAGTTTGGAAAGCGAAGAAAATCTTGAAAATTTAATGCTTTATCCAAACCCGGCTACAAGTGTAGTACATATTTCAAACCCCAAACATCAAGAAATTGAAAATATACGCATTTATGATATGTTGGGACGATTGGTTAAATCCTTTGATTACACTGCCCCTCTGGATGTTATTGATTTAGATGTAAGCAATTTGGCAGCATCGGGTTATATGGTATCCATCAAAGGGCCCCATTCACAAACTGTTAAACAACTTATTGTTAAATAATTAGTAACTTGTTTAAAGTGCCGATTAATAACCCAATTTATTATAGTATATTTGCACGCAATTAAAATCTAATTGCGATGACTGCACATCTTGACAAAATACTTGGAGAAGGTCTTACTTATGACGACGTTCTTCTGGTTCCGGCTTATTCTGAAGTATTACCCCGCGAAGTATCAATAACCACTAAGTTTACAAAAAACATCACCATTAATGTGCCCATAATTTCGGCAGCTATGGATACCGTTACTGAAAGCGCTATGGCTATTGCAATAGCCAGAGAGGGAGGCATTGGGGTGTTACATAAGAATATGACTATTGAGCAACAGGCCGGTAAAGTAAGAAAGGTTAAGCGTGCAGAAAGTGGTATGATTCTCGACCCTGTCACACTGCCCATAACTGCGGTGGTAGGGGATGCTAAAAACGCGATGCGAGAATACAGCATAGGTGGAATTCCTATAACAGATAAGGATAACAAACTCATTGGTATTGTGACCAATCGCGATTTGCGATTTGAAAAAAACAACAAACGCCCCATCAGCGAAGTGATGACCTCTGAGCGGCTCATAACTGTTTCTGAGGGCACCTCGTTAGAACAAGCTGAAATTATTTTACAAAAACACAAAATTGAAAAACTTCCGGTTGTTAAGGATGACAACACGCTTGTGGGGCTAATCACCTTCAGAGATATTACCAAGCTTTCTCAAAAGCCCATTGCCAATAAAGATCAGTATGGTAGGTTGAGAGTTGCAGCGGCTCTTGGCGTAACTGCAGATGTGATGGAACGCACAGAAGCGCTTGTCAATGCCGGGGTGGATGCTGTGATCATAGATACAGCTCATGGTCACACCAAAGGAGTGGTTGATGTTTTGAAAAAAGTGAAAGCAAAGTTTCCAAAACTCGATGTAGTGGTTGGTAATATAGCTACTGCTGAAGCTGCAAAATATCTTGTTGAAGCTGGAGCTGATGCTGTTAAAGTGGGTATAGGCCCTGGATCAATATGCACCACCCGAGTGGTAGCCGGTGTGGGTGCGCCTCAATTTTCAGCTGTATTGGAAGTCGCTGCAGCCATAAAGGGTAGTGGTGTGCCAGTTATTGCAGATGGCGGCATTCGTTATACGGGAGATATTCCCAAAGCCATAGCAGCTGGTGCAGACTCTGTGATGCTGGGCTCCTTACTAGCCGGAACAAAAGAAAGCCCCGGGGAAACCATTATTTATGAAGGAAGAAAATTCAAGTCCTATCGCGGCATGGGCTCTGTAGAGGCCATGCAGCACGGCTCAAAAGACCGCTATTTTCAAGATGTAGAAGACGATATTAAAAAACTGGTTCCCGAAGGAATTGTGGGAAGGGTGCCTTATAAAGGGGATCTTTCTGAAAGTATGACGCAGTTTATAGGTGGGCTTCGTGCCGGGATGGGCTATTGTGGTGCAAAAGATATTCAAACGCTTCAAAACACAGGGAAATTCATACGCATCACCGCTTCAGGTATCAATGAAAGTCACCCTCACGATGTATATATCACCAAAGAATCACCTAATTACTCAAGATAGTATTCGTTTTTTTGGAATTTGGTACTTGTAATTTAGTACTTAATATGTAATTACCTCCTCGGATGAAACTTCATCAACACCTCACTAAGGTGTTTTCTATTCACATGCATATAAATTTCGGTTGTCGTAATGCTTTCGTGTCCGAGCATTTGCTGAATGGCTCTTAAATCGGCGCCGTTTTCTAGTAAATGAGTAGCAAAAGAATGTCTGAATGTGTGTGGACTGATGGCTTTTCTAATACCTGCTTTTTCTGCAAGTTGCTTGATGAGTGTGAAAATCATTGCCCGTGAGAGTTTTTTTCCCCTTCTGTTGAGAAACAGTATGTCTTGGTGTTCTTTAATTGGGGTTTCGTGAACTCTGATTTCGTTTTTATAAATAGTAATAAATTTGATGGTACTATCAGCGATGGGTACAAACCGTTGTTTATTGCCTTTTCCGGTTACTTGTATAAAGCCCTCTTCAAAAAACAAATCTGAAATTTTTAAGTTGATTAATTCTGAAACTCGCAGTCCGCAACTGTAAAGCGTTTCAAGCATCGCACGATTTCTTTCGCCCTGAGCAGTACTTAAATCGATTGTTTTAATAAGGGTGTCAATTTCAAGTTGAGAGAGCGTGTCGGGTAATTTGCGGCCGGTTTTGGGTGGCTCAATGAGTTCTAACGGATTGGTTTTACGGTAATCTTCAAAGATGAGGTAGTTAAAAAAGCCTTTCAATCCTGAAATGATTCTACTCTGGGTGCGTGGATTTACCCTTTTGGCAAGTTGATAGATGAATTCCTGAACATGACTTTCTTCGATTTTTAAAGGTGAAACTTGAATTTGATTTACTTCAAGCCAGCCAATTAACTTTTTAATATCAAATGAATAATTGACAAGTGTGTTTTCAGACATTCCGCGCTCAATGCGCAGGTAATTTTGGTAATCTTTTAAAGCCTGTTCCCATTTCATTTTGTAAAAATAACGCAAGAAACCCATTATTTTATCTTACTTTTAGTAAAATATCAAATAAGAGTACACTATATTTGTTTAACAAACGCAAAAATTATTAACTATGAAACGACTATCAATTATCTTATTCTCGTTGCTTTTTTCGGTTACCATTTATTCTCAAGGGGTAGATTTTGGGGTTAAATTTGGGGCAAATTTTGCAAATATATCTGATGCCTCTGGCCTTGATAATAAAACCGGTTTTCACGCTGGGGCATTTGCTGCCTTAAAGTTTAACGATAAAGTAGCTTTACAAGGTGAACTTTTGTACTCTCAACAAGGAGCCAAGTTCAGTCCGGGTGATTTTAACCTGGACTATGTCAATGTGCCTGTTGTTGTTAAATATTACCTGGTACAGGGATTAAACATTCAGTTGGGACCACAGTTTGGGTTTTTAGTAAATGACAATATTAAGGAGGCTGATCCTGAAACAGTTGACTTTGCTGCAGTTATGGGGTTGGGCTATGACCTTCCTTTTGGATTGCGCATTGATGGCAGATATAACCTTGGGTTAACTGAAATTGTAAAAAATGACGATGGAAAAAACCAGGTCTTTTCTCTGGCTTTAGGATATTCTTTTCTGTAAAATTAGTGACCTATAAATTAATAAGAGGCTGCATTTTATGCAGCCTTTTTTACATGGAGACATAGGGCAAATGACCTATTTTTTTGGTACAAACCAATGTGATATCTTTTTTTTTGTACATTTGAGTTATTAACTAACAACTTAATATTATGAAAAAATCATTAATTATTGCTGCAATTGCAGTTTTTGGATTCACTTCTGTACAAGCTCAGGAGGGTGGATTTAATGTGGGTGTCAACTTTGGTTTACCGCTAGGCGATATAGATGAAGTATCATCTTTTAACGCTGGCTTAGATGTAAGCTATATGTTTGATGTAGTAGATTCTTTTCAAGCCGGACCCTCAGTTGGATATTCACATTTTTTTCTGAAGAGTGAATTTTCAGATCTTTTTGATGACATTCAGTTTTTACCAGTTTCTGCATCAGCTAGATTTTTTGCGTCTGAAGACTTGTTTTTTGGTGCAAATTTAGGGTATGCTGTGGGAATCAATGACGGCAATGACGGTGGGTTTTATTACAGACCCAACATTGGTTACAGCCTTGGATCTGTAAATTTAATTTTGAGTTACCAAGGAATTAGTGACGATGGATTTACCGCTTCTTCTATTAATTTAGGAGTAGAATTCGGCCTTTAATTTTTTAAATTGATTATTTAAAAGCGGAAGCCTTTGCTTCCGCTTTTTTTTTAACTTTACTGCCAATTTTAATATCAATCAAATGAAAAAAGTAATCGTATCTGTAATTGTTCTAGTATTTTGTTCAATTTCAATGGAAGCACAACAAAAACAAGGTGTTAAACTGGAAGGAAGTCTGGGAATCCCCACCGGTGATTTATCAAGTAGTTTGGTTTTTGGCTTAGGAGCAGACCTCAGTTATCTTTTTGATGTAGCAGATTCATTTCAAGCCGGAATCACAGCAGGCTATCACAATTTTTTTGCTAAAACAGATAGATCCTCTCCACTTGCTTTAAGTGGCAAAGGACAAGACTTTCAATTTGTTCCTTTAGCCGCTTCAGCCCGGTATTATGTGCTCGATGATTTTTTTGTCGGGGCAGATTTAGGTTATTCATTTGTGCTAATTGATGAAGTTGATGGAGGTTTTCATTACAAACCCAAAATGGGCTATAGCTTTGGATTAATTTCTACCACGCTTTCTTACAGCGGTATAGTTTTAGAAGAGCAGAGTTTTGGTTCAATCAATTTAGGCTTTGAAGTAGCTTTTTAATTTGTATATAAATGAAAATTATCATCATTAACGGTCCCAATTTAAACCTTCTCGGAAAAAGGGAAAAGGATATTTATGGTTCCAAAAATTTTGACGATTTTTTTATCGAAATGCAATTCAAGTTTCGGGACGTTGAGCTTTCTTATTTTCAATCCAATATAGAAGGAGAACTAATTGATAAACTTCAGGAAGTGGGTTACTCTTATGATGGGATTGTTTTAAATGCAGCAGCATATACCCACACCTCAGTTGGGATTGGAGATGCTGTCAAAGCTATTACTTCTCCGGTAGTGGAAGTACATATTTCCAATACCTTTTCAAGGGAAGATTTTCGCCATAAATCCTATATTGCACCAAATGCAAAAGGTATCATTGCCGGCTTTGGTCTCCAAAGTTATGAATTGGCGATAAAGAGTTTTTTGAAAGGGTCTTAGATGCGGGTTGCTGGGTGTTAAGTATTAAGTATGTTAAGCATAAACCTGAAACCTGAAACCTGACACAGCCTGCCCCGAACTCGTTTCAAGGAGCGAAGCGAACTGTGCGCCTGCCCGCCGAATGCTGGAAGCAAAACCTGAAACAACAAACAATTATTCCTTCCACTTAATATTGCAACCTATGCTTGGTTTTTGATCCTTACGTTGCGGGCTATTGCTAAGTAAATTATCCAGCGCCTCTCTCAAATCTCTACCCGTTACTTGTATGCTGTTGCCGGGACGCGAGTTGTCTAGTTGACCGCGATAAACAAGCTTTTGGTCGTCATCAAACACATAAAAATCTGGTGTACAAGCTGCATCATAGGCTTTGGCTACCTCCTGGGTTTCATCATAAAGATATGGAAAAGGGTAGTGGTCTTTTTCTGCTAAAATGGCCATTTCTTCAGGGCTGTCCTGTGGATAATTTACTACATCATTACTGCTTATAGCCACAAAACCAAAACCTTGAACGTGGTAATCATTGGCAGTGCGAATCACCTCATCAATAACGTGTTTTACAAATGGACAATGGTTGCAAATAAACATGACAACAAGGCCGTGTTTTCCATAAACATCATTCATTGAAACATATTCGTTTGTTACCACATCAATGAGTTTAAAATCGGGTGATTTTGTTCCTAAAGGTAACATTTTGGATTCTGTGCGTGCCATATGCTGCTTTTTTAGTGTTCTAAAATACGATTTTTTAGTTTTTAAAAATAGACACTCTTTATAAATCTTTGTGAAATTTTTGGAGAACAATGAGATTGATTGTAAATTTAAAATAATTAAATCTCTTGAGATGAAAACATCATACAACACCCTTTCTGAAGCCATATCTGATTTTCAACAAAAAGGATATACCGTTGATTTCAATTTGACAGAAAATCATCTGGAATCTAAATCAATAAAGCAAAAATGGAAAGCAGATGAACTCACCGTTGTCAAATTCTATCGTTTTGAAGGCGAATCAAATCCGGCAGATAATTCCATTTTGTATATCATTGAAACCAAAGATGGTAAAAAGGGCTTGCTGGTTGACAGTTATGGAGCACAACGAGGAGCAATTTCTTCAGAACTGATTCAAAAACTCAAAATGGATACTCAAAAATGACAACGATAGACTGGAGTCAATTTACGGCCGTCGATATGCGTGTGGGTACCGTTATAAAAGTTGAACAGTTTCCTGAAGCCTTGAAACCGGCTTTTAAACTCACAATTAATTTTGGTGAAAACTTGGGTATTAAGAAAACTTCGGCTCAACTCACTAAGCGCTACACCCCCGCTTCTTTACTCAATAGACAAGTAGTTGCAGTTGTTAATTTTCCGCCCAAACAAATTGCAAATTTTATGAGTGAATGCCTGGTACTCGGTGCTGTTGATGACCAAGGAGACGTCATACTACTTGAGCTTAACGCAAAAGTTGAAAATGGTTTGCGAATTGCTTAATATAAGTTCACCCTTTTAAATCTACATCATATCACCAAAAAATACTGCATTCATCAACAACTTGTTTGTTCCAAACCAAAAAGCTCTGAAATTGGTGTTTTCAGTAAATAATATCACTTTTCCTCTTCCATATCCGGCTGCTCTAAAAGCGGAAGTATTTCCAAGTTCTTTCAGTGTTTTTTGGTGTATATATCCGCTCATTAGAGGTGCAGAAGTGAATAGGATGGGATTGTTGAAACTTTGTTCATCGGGCTCAAGCATTAAAGAGGAGTTTTTAAACAAAGGCAATGTGTTATTTTTATACCCAAAGTTTACCGGATGTGAGCGATCAATTTTGGTTTCAAAAATAGCTCCTCCAATGCGTTTTGCTCCAAAATAATCTCTTCGTTCTTCAAAAGAAACATCGATGGCAGTATCTTGAGTGCTCTTGAATTTCAACTTTAAAATATCGTTGCTGTTCAACCATTGGGCTGCATTTTTATAACCTATTAATATACCACCTGCTCTAATCCATTCTTTCAATTTGTCTGTGTCCCCTTTATCAAATGCGGAGCCCCAACTGTTGGGTAAAATGAGGTGCGTGTAACGGCTTAAGTCGGTTCGGCTAAAGTTGCGTGTGTCCAATTTTGTGATGGGCATATCATAGCGTTGGTCAAATAAGTGCCATATTTCACCGGCATCAGATGGAGTGATGCCGTCGCCTACCATAAGTGCTACTCTGGGTTGGGTAATTGTTCTGAAGTTATTGCTACCCAGATTAATACCATCGGTCATTCCTGTATTAACAGGAGTGATATTGATATGTGATTTTTTGGCAATTTCATTTAATGCTTGTGCCAATTCCGTTTTGTTGAGTTTTTGGTTTTGTACAGGGATAAGAATGGTTCCATAGTCATAAGCTTTTCCATTAAGTGAAAAGGTTTTTAAGCCCACTTTAGCTCTAATGCCTTTGTCTAAAATTAAATGCAATGCTTTTGGTGAATAGTATTCATGCCATTCCATCAGGTATGCATAATCTGATGATGTTATGTTTTGTATTTCACGTAAAGCTACTTCTTTGATTTCTTCTCCCACTTGGTTGAGGGGTGCATTTTCGCTATAATCGAGGTTGAATGCCAGTGGGTAGGTCCAGGCAGAGACGTCATAAAATAAACTGTCTTCAAAGCGGGTGCGTTTTTCAAATATCGCATTGATGAGTCGGGCTTGTCGTTGTTTTTTTGGTATGATGTAGCTGTGCCCTTTTTTATAGTTTTTTCCGTTAAGGCTAAAATCATTTTTTATTTGATGGACTTTGATTTTATGCTGCTGCAAAATTTCTGCCAGGTGATAAGCTTTGGCAGCATCTTTTTCATCACCAAAAACAATGGCTCCTGCACTTACTTCCTTTTGGGCATCTTGATAAAATTGTCTTTGGTAATTGAGGAGGTTTTCGCGCAAAGCGACTCCTGCATCAATGGTTGATAGTGAAGTGACAAACTGGTTTTTGATTGTGAATGGGAAAGTAAGCAAGCCATTGTCACTTTCTTGAGCGTGCCCTCTGGAGGAGGCTTGTTCAAAAAGAATCCCAACGCTGCCATTGATGTCAGGAAAGGTGGAACCCTTGCCATAATAAAAGTCATCAAAATCTTCTTTGGCATAGTACAGACTTCCAATTTTGTCAAGTGCATCTGCGTGAAATTGTGCAATATCTCCCGTTAAATCCTGATTTTTTTGAGGAGTCAAAGGATGTGTTCTCGAAGGAATACCCGGTTGAAAGAAAAAGGTGCTGTTGGTGCCCATCTCGTGATGGTCTGTAAGAATGTTTGGCATCCATTTGTGATAAGTTTCTATGCGTGCCCGGCTGTCTGGCATTTGGGCGGGTAACCAGTCGCGGTTCATATCAAACCAATAATGGTTTGTGCGTGCTCCCGGCCAGGATTCACTGTATTCACGGTCGTTGGGGTCTGGATTGATGTTTTTGCTTTTGTGCATATTTACCCAGGAGGCAAATCGTTGTAGTCCATCCGGATTGAAAGAAGGGTCAAAGAGGATTACGGCATTTTGGAGGATGTTGTCAATTTTGGGGCCTTGGGCTGCGGCAAGATAATAAGCTACTGCAAGAGCTGCGTTTGATCCGCTGGGTTCATTGCCGTGAATGGAATACCCTTGATTGATGACAACAGGCATGTTTGAAATGTCAATTGAACCCGAATTTGGATCAGTCAACAGCAGGTGGTTTTGACGAATGCTTTCAATTCTATTATGATTTTCCGGTGAGGTAATGGTGAGTAGTATGAGTGGTCTTCCTTCAAAAGTGCTTCCTCTGTTTTCAATAGTGATGCGGTCACTGGCATTTGCAAGTGCTGTCATATATTGAACCAATTTGTCGTGGGTAATGTGCCATTCTCCCACCTCATGTCCAATGATGCTTTTGGGAGTGGGGATGGCGGTATTGTATGTTACATCGTCTGGGAGGTAGTAATTTAAGTCTAAAGGTTCTTCTTGTGAAAAAAGGGGTAAACTCACTAAAAAGGCGAGAAGTAAAAATCGAATCATAATAAATAGTTTAAGAGTAGGGTATAAAGATAAAAAAACCGTCCTAATAAGTAGGACGGTTTTTAGTTGAAGAATAATAAATTGATGTTAAATGTCTTCAAAATTGATGTCAGTAAAACTTTCTGTCCTTTTTTTCTTTTCCTCATCATCAGTTTGTGCAAAGTCGGTTTCGGCGTCTGTTTCTTTTTTAAAGTCCTTTTGATGACGTTCACTAATAACTTCTTCACCTTTTTCATTGATGATATAATCTATCATTTCATCAACATTTTCTTTAAAACTAGCAAAATCTTCTTTGTAGAGGTATATTTTGTGTTTCTTGTAATGGAAAGATCCATCGTCATTAGTGAATTTTTTGCTTTCGGTGATGGTTAAATAATAATCACCGGCTCTGGTTGCTCTTACATCAAAAAAATAGGTTCTTCTACCGGCACGCAATACTTTTGAATAGATTTCTTCTTGCTCCATCATATCGTTTTCACTCATAGTCTAATTTGTTTTAAATTATTTCAAGTCAAAAATCTAAAAAAAAATAGTATTGAGCAACAAATTTTAGTTTTCTTTTTCTAAAAGTTGTTTGGCATAAAGATCTTTATAGTAGCCTTCTTTTTCTATGAGTTGATTGTGAGTGCCTTGTTGTAGTGTTTGACCGTCTTTCATCACGATGATTTTATCTGCATTTTTTGCGGCAGCTATCCTGTGACTTACAACAATTGTCGTTTTATTTTCTGAAAGTTGTTGGAGGTTATTCAATATTTTTTCTTCAGTTTCTGTGTCAACAGCAGAGAGACAGTCATCAAACAAATAAATGGTGGGGTCTTTTATCAAAGCTCTTGCAATCGAAACACGTTGTTTTTGTCCTCCACTAAGGGTAATTCCTCTTTCTCCAAGAACGGTATCATATTTTTTAGTAAAACCCATTATATTTTTATGAACCGATGCTAGTTTTGCTGCATTGACAACTTCTTCATCTGTGGCATCTTCTTTACCAAATCGTATGTTGTTTTTTATGCTTTCGCTAAATAGAAAAGCATCTTGGGGAACATAACCAATGGCTTGCCTCAAGTTTGTCAAGTTGAGGGTTTGAATGGGTTTGTCATCAATCAATATTTCGCCTTGAGTCACGTCATAGAGTCTTCCAATCAATTCTAAAATGGTAGATTTTCCTGAACCGGTATGACCTAAAATCACAACTGTTTCTCCGGGATTTACATTGAAAGAAAAATCTTTTAAAGCGGTTATGTTTGTATCAGGATAGGTAAAAGTTACATTTTTAAAAGTTATTTTTCCATGTATCGGGGTGGGCGTTAAAGTGTTGTTTTGAACCTGTGGTTTTTCATTTAAAAATTCATTGATTCGTTTTTGTGATGCCGCTGCTTGCTGAACCATGGAGGTAACCCATCCCACAACTGCAACAGGCCAGGTGAGCATGTTTACAAAAATGATAAATTCAACAATGGTGCCCAGTTCAGCGATTTCACCACTCAAATATTGATTTCCACCAATATAAATAACCAACAAATTACTGGCTCCTATCAGGAGGATCATTAATGGAAAGAAGAGCGCCTGCACCTTTACAAGGTCTATGTTTTTGTCTTTACTTTCATTAGCAAGGGTCACAAACTCTGAATTAATTTGTGGTTCAATGGCATACGCTTTTATAACTGAAACCCCGCTAAAAGTCTCTTGAGTAAAAGTGGTGAGTTTTGAGAGGTATTGCTGAACAATGGTGCTCCTGTGGTTTATTGCCACACTCAAACGATATATAGCAATTGAAAGTATGGGAAAGGGAATAATGGTGTATAAAGTTAAAGATGGAGCCTGACTGTACATATAGCTTATAACTACTATAAACAGGGTAATTGTTTGAACACTATACATTAAAGCGGGACCGGCATACATTCTTACCTTAGAAACATCTTCACTGATGCGATTCATTAAGTCTCCCGTTCGGTTTTGCTTGTAAAAGGCAAGGGATAAAACCTGATAGTGCTTATAAATTTCATTTTTTAAATCAAATTCAATGCGTCTTGAAACCACTATAAAAGTTTGCCTCATCAAAAAAGTAAAAAGTGCGGCAAGTAAGGTTGCGCCAATGAGTAGGCTTATGTTAATTAACAATTGTTTTTCAACTGCAGCACGATCTCCCATCCCATTTTTAATAGCATTTTCAACAAGAGTTACAGAATCTCCAATGAGTTTTGGGGTAATTAGTGCAAAAAGTCGTGCGCAAATGGTGATGAACAAACCCAGCAAGAGCATTCCTTTGTATTTGGCAAAATAGGTGTTCAGGTGCTTTAGTTCTTTCATAGAGTATTTCCTTTTTGGAATCTTACTGTTTTTAAATTCTTTAGGTTTCTTGTTTTCTTAATTTTAAAGCATTATCCAAAAATTAGGGTTGTTTTCCGGTAATGTAAATATGAATGATCAACAAATTTTATAAAAGTTTTTCACTCCCTTTGAAAAATATTGATTTAACACATTTTTTATTGAAACACATTAAATAAAGGACTACTTTTGCACCGCCTTATTTAAAGAATGCACATTATTAATTTACGCTAAAAGTTATGATTACAGAAGTAATAAAAGCGAATGAGATTCATAAAGTAGATCCTGTTTTTGGGCAACACTCGTTTGATGATCATGAGCAAATCGTTTTTTGCAACGACAAAGATACTGGTTTAAAAGCAATAATTGGAATTCACAATACAGTTTTAGGACCTGCACTTGGAGGAACCAGAATGTGGCAATATGCCAGTGAATGGGAAGCTTTAAATGACGTCTTGAGATTATCCAGGGGGATGACGTTTAAGTCTGCTATTACCGGTTTAAATTTAGGTGGAGGTAAAGCGGTCATTATAGGCGACGCAAAAACTCAAAAAACACCCGACTTGATGAAGAAGTTTGGTGAATTTGTACATTCTCTTGGCGGTCGATATATTACTGCAGAAGATGTGGGTATGGCCACAAGCGACATGGACTTAGTGCGCACAGTAACACCCTATGTAACTGGAATTTCTGAATCCTTGGGAGGCGCAGGCAATCCGTCACCTATTACCGCCTATGGCGTGTTTATGGGAATGAAAGCCGCAGCAAAATATAAATTTGGCAGCGATGTTCTTGAAGATAAAACTGTATTTGTTGAAGGTATTGGAAATGTTGGAGAAGCTCTCGTTGAACACCTCACTAATGAAGGAGCAAAAGTTTTTATTTCAGATATTAGTCAAGAGCGACTGGAGGAAGTGCGAGACAAATATGGAGCAGTGATCTATGGAGGAAGCAACCTGTACCAAGAAGAAATGGATATTTATGCGCCCTGTGCACTTGGTGCAACAATCAATGACACAACCATCAATCAAATAAAAGCCAAAATTATAGCCGGAGCCGCAAACAACCAGCTAGCTGATGAGCAAAAACACGGATTGATGCTTAAAGAAAGAGGAATTGTTTATGCTCCGGACTTTTTAATAAATGCAGGCGGAATTATTAATGTCTATGCTGAATTGGAAAATTATGGCAAACAAGAGATTATGAGAAAAACTGAAAACATATACAATACCACTCTTGAGATTCTGCAATATGCAGAAACAAATCAAATCACAACACATCAAGCGGCTTTCAATGTAGCTCAAACACGCATTGACGCCAAAAAAAAGGAAATTAATTCTTAATGTTTTGAAACACTAAGTACAGAATCACAACTGCACTTAGTGTTTTTCTTTAAAGTTCTTTAAATATTATGCTTACAAGAAGACATATTCGGGTAAAGGTGCTACAGTCCCTCTATGCATATAACAATCAAAATCAGGCAAACCTCAAAGAGCAAGATAAATTTTTGGTAAAAAGCATGGAAAAAATGCTTGACTTGTATTTGTTGATGCTCACTAGCATGCTGGCCGTTCGCGATCAAGCTGAAAACTTCCTTGAGATTTCAAAAAACAAACACCTCGCTACAGAGGAAGATAAAAAACCCAGCCGAAATTTTATCGACAATCAAGTATTGCTTCTTTTGGAAAATAATACACACCTCAAAGAACTGGTTGAAAAACATAAACTTAATAACTGGCAAAAAGATCACGAATATGCCCAAATACTCTTCAGAGAATTGAGGCAAAATACAACTTACCAAAACTATTTGGCGCTTCAAAAGCCTACTTTTAAACAAGATCGAGACTTTATCATTTACCTTTACAGCGAAATTATTGCGCCAAACGATCAGATTTATGAGTATCTTGAAGATACTCAAATCACTTGGACCGATGATTTTCCCATTGTAAATACAGCAATTGTCAAGGTTTTAAAAGCCCTCAACTCCGATTCATCTGCTGCAAAATGGGTTCCAAATCTTTACAAAAATGATGATGACAAGCAATTTGCAAGTTTACTCCTTCAAAAAACAATTACAGAGGAAGAAGTTCTAATGAATGAAATAGAAGGAAAAACCCCAAACTGGGATCGGGAGCGCATTGCAGAACTGGACTTGATTATGATAAAAATGGCAATAACAGAGTTTCTACACTTTCCATCTATACCGGTAAAGGTTACTATCAATGAATATTTAGAAATAGCAAAAGAATACTCAACCCCAAAAAGTAGCTTGTTTATCAATGGTCTACTAGACAAAATGTCTAAAGAATACAGCTCAGAAAACAAAATAAACAAAACCGGAAGAGGCCTCCAGTAAACCATTTTTTTTTATTAATTTAGCCACGTTTAAAATTAAAAAAATAGAATTATGAAAAAATCAATCTTTATGGTGGCATTGCTTGCCGCTTTCACTTTTAACTCTTGTAAAGAAAACGCTGCAGACAAAGTTCAAGAAGAAAATGTTGAAGCAGCTGCTCAAACAGCCAACTCTCAAAGCGAAGCCGGTACTCAAGCTACCCCCGGCAAATACCCTGTTATGACTTTTGACAAAACAGAACATGATTTTGGCAGAATTGCTCAGGGCACTCAAGTTGAGCACCTTTTCACTTTTACAAATACCGGTGAAGCACCTTTGGTTCTCTCTGATGCCAAAGCAAGTTGTGGTTGTACCGTTCCAACATTTACAAAAGATCCTATCGCTCCCGGAGAAAAAGGTGAGATGCTTGTAAAATTTAACGGAAGCGGACAAAACCAAAGAACAATTCCTGTTAATGTTACGGCAAACACTCAAAAAGGGACTGAAACAGTTACTGTAAAAGTTTTTGTTGAGCCAAAAAATTCATAACCCTTTACTTAAATAACAGATTATGGATGGAATCCTAGGAGGTCAATTACCCTTTTTTATATTAATGTTTGTGGTGGTCTATTTTTTTATGTTACGCCCACAAATGCAACGAGCAAAAAAAGAAAAACGATTTGCTGCCGCGTTAAAAAAAGGAGACAAAGTCATCACTAAAAGTGGCTTACACGCAAAAATACTAGATATCAATGAAGACGATACCGTCATTCTTGAATCAGGTGCGGGAAAAATGAAGTTTGAAAAATCTGCGTTATCCATAGAAATGAGTGCTAAACTCGTTGAGACTTCCGCAAAGTAACACATCAATACATCATCATATAAAATCGTCTAAAAGTAATTTTTAGGCGATTTTTTTTATGGCACCTGCCTCTGTAAAACATCTTTAAAAATCTGTAAAAAAAATTAACATTTAAAAATATTGGAATATATCCAAGTTTTGTAAATTTGGTTTATGGAAATAAAACAAACAGCAAAACTCAAAAAAGTAAAAAAACGTCACACGGCTGAGGTTTCTAAGCAAACAGGTTTCCCCAGTGCAGCAGCCCACTATGCAGAACCCAGTATTGATTTGCACAACGAGATTGTCACCAATCAAGACGCTACCTTCTTTGTTAGAGTAGCAGGAAATGATTTGGAATATTTCCATATATACAATCAAGACGTACTCATTATCGATCGTTCCCTTCCTCCGGCAAATAAAAGGCTGGCAGTGGTTGTGCAAGAAGGAGAGTTTCTCATTAAAGAAATAGAGCTTCAAAAACTCGAGCACGACTATGAACTCTGGGGAATCATCACTTACATTATTCATAAAGTAAAATGATAGCCTTGATTGATTGTAACAGTTTTTATGCTTCCTGTGAGCAGGTTTTTCGGCCTGATTTATGGGGAAAACCCGTGGTAGTACTCAGTAATAACGACGGTTGTGTCATTGCCGCAAATCGTGAAGCCAAGGCACTCACCGATATTCCCATGTTTGAACCGGTTTTTAAAATCAAAAAACAACTCAAAGAAAATAAAGTAACAGCCTTTTCTTCTAACTATACATTTTATGGCGAAATGTCTCAACGTGTGATGAACATATTACATCAGTTTTCACCTCACATTGAAGTCTATAGCATCGACGAGTCTTTTATTGACCTCACCGGAATTATTTCGGCAGAACCCACTGCCTATGCCGGTGAAATAAGAGACCGCATCTATCGCTACACCGGGCTTCCTGTGGGTGTTGGGATCGCCAAAACCAAAGTCCTGGCTAAAGTCGCCAATCGCATTGCCAAAAAATTTCACAAACAACTCAACACCGTTTATGTCATCGATACTGAAGAAAAACGCATCAAAGCTCTCAAGTGGCTAAAAATAGAGGATGTATGGGGCATTGGCAGACAGCATGCCAAGCGGCTTCAAAAAATTGGCGTGCATACCGCCTATGATTTTACTCAACTTTCTCCCGGGTGGGTACGCCGGCAGATGACCGTGGTGGGTTTGCGCATCTGGGATGAATTAAACGGGCGACCCCGTCTGGGAATTCAAGAAATCCCCAAACCCAAAAAAGGGATAGGCACAGCAAAATCGTTTGGACGACCGCTTGAAGACCTCGGTCTTATCGAAGAAGCCTGTGCTTACTACATTTCTGAAGTCGCTGAAGTATTGCGTGCACAGAAATCCTGTGCAAATTATATTAATGTCTTTCTGCACACCAATCGTTTTAGCGTAAAAGACGCTCAATATGCCAATAGCATTACCATCACTCTTCCTGTAGCCACTAATGATACCCTCTCGCTCATCGCAGCAGCAAAAAAAGCTTTGTATCAAATCTATAAACCCGGCTATCGTTTCAAAAAAGTGGGTGTCAATTTGCTGGGCATTATCCCGCAAGAATTTGTGCAAGGCAATTTGTTTTACCCTGAAAAGAAGAATGTGCAAGCCCTAATGGACGTTTTTGACCGGCTCAACTATAAGTATGGTAAAGCCAAAGTCTATTCCGCTTTATGCGGAAACCGAAAAAAAGAATGGCAACTCATACAAGAAGAACGGAGCCCTCGCTATACCACCCGCTGGGACGAGCTTGTAGTGATTGACACAAAAAAACAAAGCCCCAAAAGGGACTTTGACTCAAAATAAAAATACTAAGTTATTGTTTCGGAAAACCTTCAGAAGCGATAATCTCGTCAATTTGCTTGCTGTGTCTTTCGGCGTGACCGGCAATAAACAAAAGATACTGGTAACCGTCAATCTTACCTGCCGGAGCATCAGCCACCCGGTTGCGCATATCTTCAAGAGAATTGTTTTTTATCATATCAAGTATTTTGTTGCGGTTGTTGATAATAGCAACTAGACCTTCTTCTGCACTGGTGTAATTGCCTTCCGGCTGAAGGACTTCAGGAGCTTTGAATTTTGTACTTCTATCCACAACACCGTTCACAATATCTTCATCAGAAGCTACTAGAAGTTCCCTGTCTTCAGGATTGGCGGGTTGGTCCATCACGGCTTGCACCATCTCTGAAAGCATGTTTTCAGTTAGGGCGATGTGCTCGAGGCATTGCGCTACAGACCAGCTTTCAGGTGAAGGTTTGTACTGCAATTGTTCTGTTGATAAGTTTGCCGTTTTAGCTCTCAGGTTATTGATGTTTTCCTGATAGAAGTTCAATAAATAAGCCTTGTCGTGAGACGCAGCTGAGTCTTGCGCTGTTGCTACTGTAAGTTGAAACGAAAAGAACAGCAGCGTGATTAAAAATAAGGATGTTTTTTTCATTGGAGTTAATTTTTAGAGGTTGTTAGAATGATTTTAAAAATAGTTATTTATATTTTAAGAGCAAAAACAAAACTGTACCTTTGCACCATCAAAAAATAAAAACTATGGAAGACGGAATTTACGCAAAAATGATCACATCAAAAGGTGAAATAACTATAAATTTAACTTATGAATTAACCCCCGGAACCGTGGGTAATTTTGTGGCTTTAGCCGAAGGAAACCTTGAAAACTCGGTAAAACCTCAGGGCACACCTTATTATGACGGGATTGTTTTTCATCGCGTAATTCCTGATTTTATGGTACAAGGAGGTGACCCCACGGGCACCGGAGCCGGCGGACCCGGTTATCAGTTTGATGATGAGTTTCACCCTGATTTGCGTCATGATGGACCAGGCGTTTTGTCTATGGCTAATGCCGGAAAAGCAACCAACGGAAGCCAGTTTTTTATCACTCACGTGGCGACTCCCTGGCTGGATGACAACCACACCGTTTTTGGAAAAGTGATTGAAGGACAGGAAGTGGTGGATGCCATTGCACAAGGCGATAAAATCGAAAAATTGGAAATCATAAGAGTGGGTGCCGAAGCCAAAAAATGGAATGCTGTGGAGTCTTTCAGACAATTTGAAGGTGCTAAGGCCAAAAGAGAAGCTGCCGCAAAAAAAGCGCAGGAAGAATTGTTGGGAAAACTGGCGGAAGGTTTTGAAGAAACCAAAAGCGGTTTGCGATACAAAATCACTGAAAAAGGTGACGGAAAACAACCCAAAAAAGGCGATGTTGTTTTTGTACACTACAAGGGCATGTTTACCGACGGAAAAGTATTTGATTCTTCTTTTGAACGAAACAACCCCATCGATTTCCCAGTGGGAATGGGACGTGTGATTCCCGGGTGGGATGAAGGCATTATGCTTTTAAAAGAAGGTGATAAAGCCCGTTTTGTAATTCCCTCCCAACTGGCATATGGCAGCCAGGGAGCCGGTGGTGTGATTCCGCCGAATGCTACTTTGGTGTTTGATGTGGAGTTGGTGAAGGTGAAATAAAGTTAGAGGTTAGAAGTTAGAGCTACAAAGTGAAAATAAAAAAAGTTAGAGCTTTTTATAGTTACAGCAAAGTTTTTAAAAGGTATTTCTAAACGGTTTTATAGTCCGTCATAATCAGTTTCCAAAATTTCTAATTTCCCAAGATTGTCATTGATGATTTTTATTGAATACCAAACTCTCCATTGATTGTCAGAATCTGGAACAGCCAAATCGGAAGTCAGATAAACAGTATTTTCAATGATACTGTCAATTGCTGTAGAATAAAGATTGCATTCAGTGTAAAATTTAGGAATCAGAACTTTTTTAAAGTCAGTTCTGTCAATTTGTATTTGATCAATAAGCGAATCGGTTAGAAGCTTAAAATCAGTTACTATTGTATGTGAGTAATCCAAATAAACTTGTTCTCCTTCATCTAAATTCCTTACGATTAAGCTGTCATTCAAGCTAAAAGTTTTTATATCGAATGAATAATTTTTGTCGGAAATTTTGAAATCTTTTCGTTCAGAAATAGTGTCAAATATTAATTCCCAATAGTTGTAGATTGTATCTTGCTTCTTTTCAGATAAATCTTTTTTTGCTTCAGAATTTGATGGTGTATATTTTCTTTTACTTTCACCGCAACTTGATAAAAGAAAAATCATTAAAAGTAAAGTTAGAATTTGTTTCATTATCTTTGAAGTGAAGGAAGAGTGTTTTTCATAGGAGCCATTGTTGTAGCTAGTTTTTTTCTATTTTTAAAATATCTCTCAAACTTTTAGCCTTTATTAAAACATCATCATATGTCAGAATGGTTATATTTCCATTAAATGCTTTGTTTCTTCTAATCAGACTTGCTTTTGTTCTTTCAGTTAGACTTGAACTTCTTCCGATGATTACAAAACCTTTAGGCGATATAAGTCCTTCAAGTCCATTTCTTGCGTAGGAATTATTTTTTTCAATCCAATCTAACCAATCAATGACTTGTTGTTCTGCGTGAACTAAATAACTAGAAGGATTTCCTTGCTTGGTGAAAATACTTAAGTTACTTGATTCAATTTCCATAAGGTCAATTAGTCCGTTGAATTTTTCTAGTGCATAATCTACTTCAAATTCAGCACCTAATTTGTGTTTAGGTATGATTTTGGCGTAGTCAAGTCCTAAAAGAATTGGGTTTTCGGTAATACACTTTTGTAAACTATTTTCATTCCTTTTAGAAATATCTAAAAGATTCTCTAGTTGTTCGATTGCTAATTCTAACATTGTTAAGGTTCTGTGAGCATTATTTAACTTTAAGAACTCGTCTTTAACAACTTGCTTTAGCATTAATAAATCTGTTGGTGACCAAAATTTTGTCAAATCAATTTTAGAAAATTTATCGATTTTAAAGTCTTCCATTTTCTTTGAATTTACAGGAACTAGCTTAACATCATTACCTTGTTCGTCAGGTGCAGTAAATCCATTTTTAATGAGTTTTTGATAATAATTTGCTAAATCTTCTTCAACTTTTTCGTTATTTGGATAAATTGGAACTTCAAGAGCAGTAGCAAGTCCAAGTGTATTAATAACCTCTCTTTCTCTTTTCTTTTCGTCACCTTCAATAACACTATCTAATAAATGATGATATGATAATTTAAATTGGATTGAATCTACCATTGGACATATATAATGAAAAACAGGAACCCCTTTTTTAATGTCAAAAATTAATTCTCTGGTCATTAACATTAAGTCATAGTTGGATCTTAAAGAATCTTCTTCTTCGGAATCACTATTTCTTTTTTTAAGAAATTTTTCAAATTCAGAGTCCATTGGACTTTCAAAAACCAAAGAGAATTTTTCATTTTTTTTCCATTTGGAAAGTCTGTCTTTTTTTTTCATTTTAAGTTTTGGTTCAAATTAGCTAAAACTTGTAATATAAACTCAAATATACCCTTTTATCAATTAAAACTCCAAGGCAAAATCTAAATCACAAAAAAAACGGCAGCTAAAAAATTTCAAGCTACCGTTTTTCAGTTCATGGGAACGATAAAATCTTATAAGTGAATCACCTCGCCATAAGCATCGGCTACGGCTTCCATCACGGCCTCACTCATCGTGGGGTGGGGGTGGATGGCTTTTAATACTTCGTGTCCTGTGGTTTCCAGTTTTCTGCCCAAAACGGCTTCAGCAATCATATCGGTGACTCCGGCACCAATCATATGGCAGCCTAACCACTCGCCATATTTGGCGTCAAAAATTACTTTTACAAAACCTTCGGGCGTTCCTGCGGCTTTTGCTTTTCCGGAGGCAGTGAATGGGAATTTACCCACTTTCAATTCATAACCGGCTTCTTTGGCTTGTTTTTCGGTCATTCCAACGCTGGCGATTTCAGGCGAAGCATAAGTACACCCGGGGATGTTGCCATAATCGATGGCTTCCACGTGCATTCCTGCAATTTTTTCGACGCAAGTGATGCCTTCCGCAGAAGCGACGTGAGCCAATGCAGGTCCTGGGACCACATCGCCAATGGCATAGTAGCCGGGAATGTTGGTTTGATACCAGTCGTTGACCATAATTTTGTCTTTGTCAACCACGATGCCTACATCTTCAAGACCGATGTTTTCTAAATTTGATTTGATGCCCACGGCAGATAAAACGATGTCGGCCTCAAGGGTTTCTTCGCCTTTTTGGGTTTTAACTTTTGCTTTTACACCTTTTCCGGAAATATCAACCGACTCTACAGAAGAGTTGGTCATCACTTTGATGCCGGCTTTTTTGAAAGAGCGTTCAAATTGTTTGGAGATGTCTTCATCTTCCAAAGGAACCAGATTGGGTAAATATTCAACGATAGTTACCTCTGTGCCCATGGCATTGTAGAAATGAGCAAACTCGACTCCAATGGCGCCGCTACCCACAACAATCATGCTTTTGGGTTGTTTGTCAAGTGACATCGCCTCGCGGTAGCCAATCACTTTTTTGCCGTCCTGTTTCAAGCTGGGTAATTCACGCGAGCGGGCACCGGTTGCAATGATGATATGATCTGCACTGTATTCTTTTCCGTCCACTTCTACTTTTTTACCGGGTTTTAGTTTTCCAAAACCTTCGATGACGTCTATCTTGTTTTTTTTCATCAAAAACTGAACGCCTTTGCTCATATCCCCGGCCACATTGCGGCTTCTTTTAATGACTTTGGAAAAATCTTTGTCGGCATCTTTCAGGGTGAGTCCGTAGTCTTCAGCGTGTTTTAAGTAATCAAAAACCTGTGCGCTTTTTAAAAGGGCTTTGGTGGGAATACAGCCCCAGTTAAGGCAAACGCCTCCCAGGCTTTCTTTTTCGATGACGGCGGTTTTAAACCCTAATTGTGAGGCACGAATGGCGGTTACATATCCACCCGGTCCACTTCCAAGAACGATAATATCATATTTGCTCATTATGTATGTTTTATTGGATTTATAAAGAGCTACGAAATTACGGAATTTTGAGAATGTGGCAAGGTGAGTAATCAATTTTAATGAAACATAATAGCGAAGTGGATTCAATTACCTGAATTTGAAAGATTATTGGTTAAAGTAAGTTTGCTTGAAAGCCCGGTTTTTTTACCGGGCTTTTTAAATACTATAGAGTAAAAGTGAAACCTTCCTTATTCAGAAATTTAAGACAACTTTTACGAAAACATTTTTTTGATAGTTTCTTCCATTTGTTAAAATACGCCTAACTTTGGCGCTTTAAATTCCACATTTTTTTAATGGTTCTGGCAGCATACACAAAAGAGTTTCAGTATAACATAAGATTGGCGTTTCCGGTAATGCTGGGACAGTTGGGTCATGTCATGGTAGGTTTGGTTGACAACTTGATGGTGGGTCAACTGGGTGCAGCTGAGCTAGCGGCTATTTCTTTGGGCAACAGTTTGATATTTATTGCGCTTTCAATTGGTATTGGATTTTCATTTGCAATTACACCCCTCATCGCAGAAGCAGATGGTGAGCACAATATTGAAAACGGACGTAATTTTTTTCACCACGGTATGATACTTTGTGGCATTAACGGGCTACTGTTATTCATACTACTTTTGTTTATTAAACCTATTCTTTACCACCTCAATCAACCACCGGAAGTAGTAGACCTTGCTATCCCTTATTTAGAAATTGTGGCATTCTCTATGATTCCGTTAATGTTATTTCAGGGGTTTAAACAATTTGCAGATGGGCTTTCACAAACAAAGTATGCGATGTATGCTACTCTAATTGCCAATGTGGTTAACATTGTTTTTAATTACCTTCTTATTTATGGAATCTGGATTTTTCCGCGTCTTGAATTGGAAGGAGCTGCACTAGGCACTTTGATATCTCGTTTCTTTATGCTGGCGTTTATTTATTTTATACTAAAAAACAAAAAGAAATTTAGCGCCTATTTTATTTGGTCTAAACGAAAGCATCTCAACATAGCCATTTTCAAAAGACTAGTTGGTTTAGGTTTTCCTACGGCATTGCAAATGTTTTTTGAAGTGGCTTTGTTTACAGCCTCTATTTTCCTCGCCGGTATGTTGGGTACCAACTCACAGGCAGCAAATCAGATTGCATTAAACCTGGCTTCTATGACATTTATGATTGCGGTGGGCTTTAGTGTTACGGCCACAATTAGAGTGGGAAATCAAAAAGGGAAAAAGAATTTTACAGAACTGAGACGCATAGCTTTTTCCATTTTCCTAATGGTGCTCGGCATACAAGCCTTTTTTGCCTTACTCTTTATCCTCACAAAAGGGTTGCTTCCCACGTTCTATATCGATAATGCAGAAGTCATACAAATTGCCTCTACTTTGCTGATTGTAGCGGCTATTTTTCAACTTAGTGATGGTCTTCAAGTTGTTTTTCTCGGAGCTTTAAGGGGCTTACAAGATGTGAAACTTCCCTCGTGGATCTGTTTTATAGCTTACTGGTTGGTGGGCTTTCCCGTGAGTTTTTTCCTTGGTAAAGAAGATGTTTTAGGTGCCATGGGTATTTGGATAGGTTTGTTTGCGGGGTTAACCGCTTCGGCTTTGATGTTGTACCTAAGGTTTAATCATTTAACTAAAAAACTTATCAAAGGGGTAGCTGTTTAAATTTGTTAGGCTATTTTTGTTAAATAAAAATGAGATTGAATTTTTTACTTTATAGCCAGTAACGTTCAGTTTACCTTAAATCAACTATATGCAACTACCAAAATTCATTTTAGGCGACAATACAGACTTTCCAAATGCCATTTATCTCATTCATACTGAATTTCCCCGGTTTATCATCAATTTAGAAAATGACGAGGTAGAATGGCTTGAAGAGTTTGACGACGAAGACCAAAAGGAACTCGAATCTGAAACCGAAAACCTCATTCAACAAGCCACTGAGTTTTATGACCGCGAAGTGGCCAGATATGAAGAGGATTAACAAAGTATGGAACAACTACTTCAATTGGACGAACAATTTTTTGTCTATCTAAACGCATTGGGTTCAGAGACTTGGGATGCTATATGGTTGTTAATTACAAATAAGTTTACCTGGATTCCATTGTATGCCATTTTATTGTTTTTGGTATATCGAAACTTTGGATTGAAAAATATGCTTATTGTTATGGTGTTGGTTGCGCTTATGATTACCCTAACAGATCAATTGGCTAATCTCTTTAAGCACGGATTTGAGCGCCCCAGACCTTGTCGTGAAGAACACTTAAAAGAAATAATCAGATATATAGCACCCCGTTGTGGCCGGTATGGATATTTCTCAGCACATGCGGCCAGCTCTATGGCACTTGCTGTTTTTCTGGGTTTATTGTTTAGAAAAATATATAAATATTTAGTGTTTGTGCTCTTATTTTGGGCGGCAATAGTTGCCTACAGTCGCATTTATGTGGGAGTGCATTATCCACTAGATACATTGACAGGAATGGCTATAGGAGCCCTTGTGGGTCTTGTTTTTTATAAAACAGCCTTGCGTTTTAAAGTTCAAAATAAATAATCAAACTCCAAACCTGAACCAAAAAAAACCGGAAAATTGAACCTTTCTAGGTTTGTATGACCCCAAGATTAAACGGTTTTTCAATAGGCGCGTGATTGGCTGCTTCAATTCCCATACTTATCCAGGTTCGGGTGTCGAGTGGGTCGATGATGGCGTCTGTCCAGAGTCTTGCTGCAGCATAGTAAGGAGAAATCTGTTCATCATAACGAGCCTTAATGCGGTCATAAAGTTCTTTTTCCACTTCGGGGGTGATTTCCTCTCCTTTCTTTTTCAGGGAAGCCGTTTCAATTTGAAGTAATACTTTAGCAGCACTGTTTCCGCTCATTACAGCAAGTTCAGCACTAGGCCAGGCAACGATGAGTCTCGGGTCATAAGCTTTTCCACACATCGCATAATTTCCTGCACCATATGAATTACCAATCACAATGGTAAATTTTGGCACCACAGAGTTGCTCACTGCACTCACCATTTTTGCACCGTCTTTAATGATTCCACCGTGCTCACTTTTACTTCCCACCATAAAACCGGTCACATCCTGGAGGAAGACCAGGGGTATTTTTTTCTGATTGCAATTGGCAATAAACCGTGTGGCTTTATCTGCGCTATCACTGTATATCACACCGCCAAACTGCATTTCGCCTTTTTTGGTTTTAACCAGTTTACGCTGGTTAGCAACAATACCAACGGCCCAGCCATCTATGCGGGCATAGCCTGTGAGAATTGTCTTGCCATAGCCTTCTTTGTATTCCTCAAACTCTGAATTATCAACCAAGCGTTTGATCACTTCAATCATATCATACTGGTCTGCTCTGGAGCGCGGAATAATCCCAAAAATGTCCTCGGGATTTTCTTTGGGTTTTGTTGCTTTGATGCGGTTAAAACCCGCTTTGTCAAATTCCCCGATTTTATCCATTATTTTTTTGATGCGATCAAGCGCGTCTTTATCATCTTTGGCCTTGTAATCTGTCACGCCACTTATTTCACAATGGGTAGTAGCGCCACCCAGTGTTTCATTATCAATAGTTTCGCCAATGGCAGCTTTCACTAGGTAGCTTCCGGCGAGGAAAATACTCCCTGTTTTATCAACAATTAAAGCTTCATCACTCATAATGGGAAGATATGCTCCACCAGCCACACAACTGCCCATTACTGCAGCTATTTGGGTAATTCCCATACTACTCATCACAGCATTGTTTCTAAAAATGCGACCAAAGTGTTCTTTATCCGGAAAAATCTCATCTTGCATGGGTAAATACACTCCGGCACTGTCAACAAGATATATAATAGGAAGTTTATTTTCTATGGCTATCTCCTGAGCCCTTAGGTTCTTTTTTCCGGTGATAGGAAACCACGCACCGGCTTTAACCGTGGCATCATTTGCAACAACCAAACACTGTTTACCACTCACATAACCCATTTTTACAACCACGCCGCCACCGGGGCATCCCCCGTGTTCTTCATACATGCCTTCCCCTGCAAAGGCACCAATCTCGATACTGGGCTTTTTTTCATCCAGTAAATATTTGATTCGCTCCCGGGCAGTCATTTTACCTTTGGCTTTGTGTTTTTCAATACTCTTTTCTCCGCCACCCAGTTTTACCTTAGTGAGTCGCTGTCGCAAATCGGAATTGAGCATTTTATTGTGGTCTTCGTTTTTATTGAAGTTGATATCCATAGTTTTTTTTTCTTTGCGCTAAAATACAAAAACTTGAACAAGGAAAAGGAAAATGATTTCCAGACTTTTTTGGGAAAGAAAATTATTCAAAACTAAAAGTTCAACTAAATTCACGATATTTGTAATCCGAAAAAATCTTTTACAATTTTGATTCTCTCAATACAAAATTGTGATTAAAATCTATTTACAATGAATAAAAAAACAAATAAAAATACCATACTTGGTTGGGCTACACTTGTGATGATTGTGATGGGGCTGGTTTTAATTGCTCTGGGTGTTTTTCGCTACAGCGAAATTTCAGGTTGGGGGTTTGGAGCCACCGGAGTAGGCTTTCTCTCCATCGCCTGGGTTTTTAATGAATTGAAAGGAAGGGTTTAAAAGTTTCTTGTTCATAGTTCATTGTTTATAGTTTTTTATTATAGGAACGATTAACCGATTTGAGGATGTAGAAATTTGGCAGCTCGCCCGAAAAATAGGTCTTTTTGTTGATTTGTTCATACAAGAAACCTCATTGAAAACCAATTTTGGTTTGTGAAATCAAATGGAAAACAGCTCAGATTCTATTATGGTCAATATGGCAGAGATTTTTGGTATAGAAGGTAATAAGGAATTTCACAATTTTCTAAGCATAGCCAAAGGCTCAACAGAAGAATTAAAACCCCAATCAGACAGAGCCCTTAATAAAAAAAAATCATTAGTAATGAACAACATATAGAACTCAATGAAATGTGTGAATTAGAGAAAAACAAAATAGGCTCATTTATGCATTATCTGCGAAATTCAAACTTTAAAGGACAAAAATTCAACAACAAACAATAAACCATAAACACTATAACAACAATATGTCTGACGATAAAAAAGTAATATTCTCCATGTCGGGGGTTTCAAAAACCTACCCCGGGATGCAATCTCCCGTTCTAAAAAAAATCTATTTAAGCTTTTTCTATGGAGCCAAAATTGGCATACTGGGTTTAAATGGCTCCGGAAAATCTTCATTGTTAAAAATAATCGCCGGGGTTGACAAAAACTACCAGGGTGATGTAGTGTTTTCGCCGGGATATTCTGTTGGATATTTAGAGCAGGAACCCCAATTGGATCCACAAAAAACAGTACTGGAAATTGTGAAAGAAGGCGCAGCAGAAACGGTTGCCATACTTGATGAATACAACAAAATAAACGAACAATTTGGTCTGGAGGAAGTCTATTCAGACGCAGATAAAATGGAAAAGCTGATGAATCGTCAAGCCGAGCTTCAAGATAAAATTGACGCTTCAAACGCCTGGGAACTCGATACCAAACTGGAAATAGCCATGGACGCCCTTCGCACACCCGAGGGTGATAAAAAAATAGAAGTACTCTCTGGAGGCGAAAAACGCCGCGTTGCTTTGTGTCGCCTTTTGCTTCAAGAGCCCGATGTGTTATTGCTCGATGAGCCAACAAACCATTTGGATGCAGAAAGCGTGCACTGGCTGGAACATCATCTGGCTCAATACAAAGGAACTGTAATTGCAGTAACTCACGACCGGTACTTCCTCGATAATGTTGCCGGTTGGATTCTGGAACTTGACAGAGGAGAGGGTATCCCCTGGAAAGGGAACTACTCCTCCTGGTTGGATCAAAAATCAAAACGTCTAGCGCAGGAAAGTAAAACCGCTTCAAAACGCCAAAAAACACTCGAACGCGAACTCGAATGGGTGCGAATGGCTCCCAAAGGAAGACAAACCAAACAAAAAGCACGTCTTCAGAATTATGACAAATTATTGAGTCAAGACCAAAAACAGCTTGATGAAAAACTCGAAATCTACATACCTAACGGTCCGCGCTTGGGTACGAATGTAATTGAAGCTGTGGGCGTAAGTAAGGGATATGATGACAAATTGCTTTATGATAATTTAAACTTTAAGCTACCTCAGGCCGGAATTGTTGGCGTTATTGGACCCAATGGTGCCGGTAAAACCACTATTTTTAGAATGATTATGGGCGAAGAACAACCCGATAAAGGCGAATTCTTAGTGGGGGAGACCGTAAAAATTGCTTATGTAGATCAAAACCACTCCAATATAGACCCCAATAAATCCATTTGGGAAAATTTTTGTGACAGTCAGGAACTCATTATGATGGGAGGACGTCAAGTGAATTCGAGAGCTTACTTAAGCCGTTTTAATTTCGGAGGTAGTGAACAAAACAAAAAAGTTTCCACCCTCTCAGGAGGTGAACGAAACAGATTGCATCTTGCAATGACCCTCAAAGAGGAAGGCAATGTACTTCTGCTGGATGAACCCACAAATGACCTGGATGTAAACACGCTTAGAGCACTGGAAGAGGGCTTGGAAAACTTTGCCGGTTGTGCCGTTGTGATTTCTCACGACCGTTGGTTTTTAGATAGAATTTGTACACACATTCTCGCTTTTGAAGGAAATAGTGAAGTCTATTTCTTTGAAGGCAGTTTCAGCGATTATGAAGAAAACAAAAAGAAACGTCTTGGCGGTGACCTGATGCCAAAACGTATTAAGTACAGAAAATTGGTGAGGTAAACGGCTCGTTTTTCATTTAACTTTTAACGGTTAAGGTTTTTACTTAGTAAGAATCTTAACCGTTTTTTTTATGTCCAATTGTGCATTTTTAAACTTTTAAATCTTTTATTTTCTATTTAAACATTTCTCCATTCCATTTTATTTTTTCAATAAATATCTGAGTATGACAAAAGTCATTTTTTAGACTATACCATCAAACTATTTTTGAAATCAAACTTCAATTCATGAATGTTATTTACTTGACTTTGATTATCAGTACTTTAGTAGCAATTGCCTTTTTTGTCATCTTTATTTTGAGTCTAAAAAGAGGACAGTATGACGATACCTATACACCCTCTGTGCGAATGCTATTTGATGATGAACTGGTAAAAGACACCTCACCTGAAAAGAACCCTTCTTCAAAAAATAAAAACAAATCAACTATTTCAAAAACCAATAAATCTGAAACTTAATTATGGAAGTACAGCAATTTTATTACGATAATAAGATCGTAAAGAAGTTTATTTATGCAACACTTTTCTGGGGCATCATTGGGATGACTGTGGGCTTGTTGCTTGCTTTTATGTTTTTATTCCCAAACATTACAGACGGGATTTCCTGGCTGAGTTTTGGACGATTAAGACCTCTGCATACAAATGCCGTGATTTTTGCCTTTGTGGGGAACGCCATGTTTGCGGGTATTTACTACTCACTGCAACGCCTTCTTAAAGCAAGAATGTTTAGTGATTGGCTGAGTAAAATCAACTTCTGGGGTTGGCAATTCATTATTGTAGCTGCAGCAATTACGCTTCCTTTAGGTCTTACTTCTTCAAAAGAATATGCGGAGCTCGAGTGGCCCATTGACATTGCCATTGCTGTGGTATGGGTAGCCTTTGGTATCAATATGATAGGTACAATCCTTCGTAGAAGACAACGTCACCTTTATGTAGCGATTTGGTTTTACCTGGCGACGTTTGTTACAGTTGCTGTACTTCACATTTTTAACAGCCTTGCGCTACCGGTAGATTTCCTAAAAAGTTATTCGGTATATGCAGGAGTTCAGGACGCATTGGTGCAATGGTGGTATGGTCACAACGCAGTGGCGTTTTTCTTAACAACACCGTTTCTTGGCTTGATGTATTATTATGTTCCTAAGATAGCAAACAGACCCGTGTATTCTTATCGTCTGTCGATTATTCACTTCTGGTCGTTAATTTTCATCTATATCTGGGCAGGACCTCATCACTTGCTTTACACCGCTTTACCCGCTTGGGCACAAAGTCTTGGAGTTGCATTTTCGGTAATGCTTATTATGCCTTCTTGGGGAGGTATGATTAACGGTTTGCTCACCCTGCGTGGGGCCTGGGATAAAGTGCGGACAGACCCAACGCTAAAATTTATGGTGGTAGCCATCACCGGTTATGGTATGGCAACATTTGAAGGGCCTATGCTTTCGTTGAAAAACGTAAACGCCATCGCCCACTTTACAGACTGGATTATTGCTCACGTTCACGTGGGTGCACTTGCGTGGAACGGATTCCTAACCTTTGGTATGATTTATTGGTTAATCCCTAAAATTTTCAAAACCAAACTATTTTCAGTAGGTATGGCCAACTTCCACTTCTGGATTGGAACTTTAGGGATTATAATCTATACCTTACCTATGTATGTCGCCGGATTTGTACAAGCTTCTATGTGGAAGCAATTCAATCCCGACGGAACCCTTGTTTATGGTAACTTTATGGAAACGGTTGTCGAAATTATACCGATGTACTGGATGAGAGCCATAGGAGGTAGTATGTATATCTTGGGAGCATTTATAATGCTTTATAATATAATTAAAACAGTTAGACAGGGCAGTGCTGTTACTGATGAACTTGCAGAAGCTGCAGCACTTGAACGCGTTTCTAAAAGACGGGTAAAAGGGGAAGGTTATCACACTTGGTTAGAGAGAAGACCGGTGCAGTTAACCCTACTGGCTACTGTAGCTATTTTAATTGGAGGGATTGTTCAAATTGTCCCAACACTTGTTGTTAAATCAAATATACCAACAATAACAAGCGTCCATCCTTACACACCATTAGAGTTAGAAGGAAGGGATTTATACATACGAGAAGGTTGTGTGGGCTGTCACTCACAAATGGTGCGTCCTTTCCGGAGTGAAACAGAACGTTATAACGGTGAGTATGCCAAAGCCGGAGAATTTGTTTATGATCACCCCTTCCTTTGGGGAAGTAAACGCACAGGACCTGATCTTTTACGCGTAGGCGGAAAGTATTCAGACAGCTGGCACTTTAATCACTTTTATGACCCACAAAGTACATCGCCCGGTTCAATTATGCCACGATACCCTTGGCTAATTAACTCAGAACTCGATAAATCTAAAACTGAAAGAAAAATGGAAGTGATGGTAAGTCTGGGTGTACCCTATACAGAGGAAGATATCGCACGCGCTCAAGAATGGATGCTTGAGCAGGGAATGGAAATTGAAAAAAACCTCTATGCAGACCCCGAGTTTGTGCGAGTCTATGAAGCCGAGAAGCAATATGCACTCGATAACGGTTTGGAGTTTACAGAAATGAAAGATCGTGAAGTAGTCGCAATGATTGCTTACCTGCAACGACTGGGAACTGATATTCGCATAAAAGGAGGTGATGAGGAATTGTCTAACATTGAAAATCAATAAGCCATGTTAAAATATATAAAAGGTCATATGGACTCGATTCAGGGTATAGAGGTTTACCCCATCATATCACTCATTATCTTTTTTTCTTTCTTTACTATCCTCTTTATTTGGGTAGTAACCTCAAAGAAAAAATACATTGAAGAAGTAAGTAACATTCCTCTGGAGCATGACAAGGAAACAAATAACCAAGACCAATGAAAACATATAATATAATTAGAATTTTAATCGTCGCTGCCCTATCATTGTTTTTAATAGAAATTTTGGCAAGAACCTCTCAGCAATGGGCTATTGTTGAAACACCTATGCTTTTGGCTGTTTGGTTTGTCATCATTCTTTTTATGATTGCCATAGAGGTGAGTGTAGCATCCATTCAACGTTTGTTGTTTGAAACCCTCAATGAAGAAGCCAAAGCACGTTATTTAGCAAAAGAAGCTGAACGTAAAAATGCCGGAAAAAAATGGTTAAACAAAACCTATCGCTTATTGGTTGGTGAGAAAAAAGCGCGTTCTGAGGAGGAGATTATTTTAGATCACAATTATGACGGTATTAGAGAACTCGATAACAATCTACCAACCTGGTGGGTCTATGGGTTTTATGCCACAATCATTTTTGCAGCAGTCTATTTGTTGCGTTATCACGTTTTTGAAGGACCCACTCAGGAGGAAGAATACCTTCGAGAGGTAGCCGCTGCTCAAGTTGAAATAGAAGAATATCGTAAAACAGCCAAAGGTCTTGTTGATGCAAGTACAGTGGTTATGCTCACTGATGCTGCAGACCTTGACGCAGGAAAAAGTATTTTTGAATCAAATTGTGTAGCCTGTCACCGCGCTGATGGTGGTGGTGGTATAGGTCCTAATTTAACAGATAACTACTGGATATTGGGAGGGTCTCTTAGCAATATCTATGAAGTTATTTCAGAAGGAGGTCGCCCCGGTAAAGGGATGATTGCCTGGAAAAATGATCTGAAACCACTCCAAATTGCTCAGGTAGCCAGTTATATCATGACACTACAAGGAACAAATCCACCGGATGCCAAAGCCGCTGAAGGTGACTTATTTGAACAAGAAGATTTGGCAGAAGAAATTGAAACGGCTTCAGAAAAAATAGACCAACCGCAACTTTCAGAAGAGAACCTTGAAAGTGACCTGGTAATAGAATAAATAAGCAGACAAGCAGATGCTATGGAAAAACAAGAAAACTTTCGGGACTCAATAAACACCATTGATGACGAAGGCAAAAGAAAGTGGGTCTTTCCAAAAAAACCAAACGGAAGGTTTTATAAATACAGAAAATATGTAAGCTATATTTTACTGGTGTTTTTCCTGCTGTCTCCTTTTATAAAAATTGATGGCAATCAATTTCTGCTTTTTAATGTGCTGGAGCGAAAGTTCAACATCTTTGGTTTTCCCTTCTGGCCACAGGATTTTTACTTGTTTGTCTTGTCAATGATTATTGGAGTGGTGTTTCTTGCTCTATTTACGGTAGCTTTCGGAAGGGTATTCTGTGGGTGGATTTGCCCGCAAACCATTTTTATGGAAATGGTTTTCAGGCGAATTGAATATGCCATTGAAGGCGATCGTGGGAAACAAATACGTTTGGCAAAAATGCCTTGGAACGCTGAAAAAATTAGAAAAAGAACATTAAAATGGATTGTTTTTTTCATCATTTCATTTATCATCGCAAATGTTTTTTTGGCCTATTTCATAGGGAGTGACCGTTTAATACTTTACATTTTTGAGGGTCCTTTAAACCACCTAAGTACCTTTATTGGCTTACTGATATTTACAGCGGTTTTCTATTTTGTATTTGCCTGGTTTCGTGAGCAAGTGTGTATTATTGCTTGTCCTTATGGAAGACTTCAAGGAGTTCTTCTTGATACCAAATCCATTGTGGTTGCTTATGACCATAAACGAGGTGAAGGAGAAGCCGGCAGAAAAAAATTCAGAAAAAACGAAGACAGGCAAGCCTTGGGTCACGGTGATTGTATTGATTGTTTTCAATGTGTACACGTGTGTCCCACAGGCATCGACATCAGAAATGGCACTCAACTTGAATGTGTGAACTGTACCGCCTGTATTGATGAATGTGATAACATTATGGAGTCTATTAATCTTCCGAAAGGATTAATTCGTTATGCCAGTGAAGAAAATATTGTTCATAAAAAGCCTTTCGAGCTCACAGCAAGAATGAAAGGCTATATCGCAGTCCTCACTATTTTAACAGGCTTGCTTATCGGAATGCTGTTTTTGCGCAGCGATGTAGAAGCGGTTGTACTGCGGTTGCCGGGGCAGTTGTATGAATTGAAAGAGGACAATATAGTAAGTAATGTATTTACCTTTAAATTAATCAATAAAACAACAAAGGAGTATGATAATATTCAACTCAAACTCCTGACGCATTCCGGCGAAATTCGTTTTGTAACAAAACACGGCGTGGTCGTTCCTCCGCAGGGTCTGGTGGAAGGTACCTTATTTATAGAACTCCACAGCTCAAGCCTGGATGGGCATAAAAACAAAGTGGAGATTGGAGTTTACAGTAATGGTGAACTCATAGAAACCACAAGTACAAATTTCTTGGGACCCCGAAGTTTTAATTAAATTTAATTGTTTAAAATCTAAAATATCATCTAATGAAAATTAACTGGGGAACAGGCATCGTCATTGCTATTGTGCTTTTTATGAGCTTTATACTCTACTTTGTGATTACCATGGTAACAGACAGTACTTATGACTATGAAATGGTAGTCGATGACTATTACAAACAAGAAATTGGTTTTCAAGCCGAACTCGATGGGCGTAATAATGCGGCAAAACTAACCCATAAAATAAGGGTAGAGCAAAACCCAAAAGGTATTCAAATTGTAGTTCCAGACGAAATGGCAACTCAAATAGAAAACGGTTCGGTTAATTTTTATAGGGTTAACAATAAGAACTTTGATTTTGAAAAATCACTGCAACTCACAGAGAATAGGATGCTCATTCCTGCTTCTGAAGTACTTCCCGGAAGATGGGATGTGAGCGTGCGCTGGGAAATGAACGGTAAACTTTATATTGTTCAAAAACAAATCACTTATTAAATGCTCATTTCTGCCCTCATATTTGGATTATTGGGAAGCTTGCACTGCGTGGGTATGTGTGGCCCCATTGCCTTTATGCTTCCGGTAGAACACAAAAACCCCTTCAAGAAATTCTTTCAAATCACCAGTTACCACGCCGGAAGACTTTTTGCCTATGCACTCATAGGTCTCGTTTTTGGAATCTTGGGAAAAAGCTTTTCACTGTTTGGACTGCAACAACAGCTCTCTATCGCCGTGGGAATCCTTATGATCCTCGCGGTAATACTACCCAACAAACGCTTTCAAAACTCTAAAATCAGTGCTTTTTTCTATAAGTTCGTTGGAAAAATAAAACAAAATTTAGGCGCATCCCTCAAGAAAAAATCGGCAGACACCTTTTTAACGATTGGGTTTTTGAACGGCTTTCTTCCTTGCGGACTCGTTTATATTGCTGTTTTTGCGGCACTTGCTGCCGGTTCGCTTCTGCAAAGCAGTTTGTATATGGTGTTTTTTGGATTGGGAACCATTCCGTTAATGAGTGTGGCTATTTATGCAGCATCACTCCTAAAAGGCATAAACAGACAAAAAATTCAAAAAACCATCCCAGTTTTTGTAGTAATCATCGGAGTATTTTTTATATTACGCGGTATGGGGCTTGGCATTCCATACCTTTCACCGGCACCCGTAACTGAAATAGTAAATGCGAATATTGAATGTCATTAAAATTTTCAAATTTTTAATCTCAAATTTCAAAATGAAAATTTAAAAGTAAAATAATAATAAAATTTTGTCAAATTCGGTCAACGGTATTTAGACGTGGACAACAAACCTGAAACAAAAAACAACAAACAATGAACTACATTCCAGCTGAAGAAGCCATATCCCTCGTAAAATCAAACAACAGAATTTTTTTTCAAGGAGCAGCAATGACCCCAAAATTTCTGATAAATACCTTATGTGAAAATTACCAAAACCTGAATGATGTAGAAATTGTTCAAATGCATACCGAAGGAGATGCTTTATATACACAGGAACCCTATTGTGACTCTTTTAAAACCAATAGTTGTTTTGTTGCAGGCAATGTCAGAAAGGCAATTAACACCCGCCGGGGAGATTACACCCCCATTTTTTTAAGTGAGCTCCATTTGCTTTTTAAGCGAAATATCCTTCCACTAGACGTAGCACTTATTCAAGTCTCCCCACCAGATAAACACGGGTATTGCTCTTTGGGAACCTCTATTGATGTGACGATTACAGCTATTCAGGTAGCAAAAATTGTCATCGCCCAAGTAAACCCCAATGTGCCTAGAACACACGGTGATGGGATTATCCATAAAGACCATATCAATGCTGCCGTATGGGTAGAAGAACCCATTCACAGTGTAGAAGCCCTGCCTCCCACAGAAATTGAAAAGAAAATAGGCTATCATGTAGCGCAATTGGTTGAAGATGGAGCTACTTTACAAATGGGTATAGGAGGTATTCCCAATGTTGTTTTGGCTAATTTAATGAATCACAAACGGCTGGGGATTCATACAGAAATGTTTTCAGACGGTATTCTTCCTCTCATCGAAAAAGGGATTATCACCGGCGAAGACAAAGTGGTAAAAAGAGGAAAATTAGTCACTTGTTTTGCTATTGGCACTCAAAAACTCTATGATTTTCTGGATGACAACCCCATCGTGCACTTTAAAGAAGCGGCTTATACCAATGACACCGCAATCATCAGGAGGAATCCAAAAGTAACAGCCATCAACAGCGCCATTGAGATTGATATAACCGGGCAGGTATGTGCAGACACCATAGGTAAAATGCAATACAGCGGCGTGGGCGGACAAATGGATTTTATAAGAGGAGCGGCCCTCTCAGATGGAGGAAAACCCATACTTGCGATGCCTTCCATCACCCATAAGGGCATTTCAAAAATTGTTCCCTATTTGAAAGAAGGCGCAGGAGTCACCACCACAAGAGCCCACGTGCACTACATTGCCACAGAAAATGGAGTCGTTGACTTATACGGAAAAACCTTGAAACAACGCGCACAGGCACTTATTTCTATCGCTCATCCAGACCATCAGGAAGCGTTGGATAGAGCTGCTTATGAGCGCTTCAGTTTTTAGTAGGCTCCCACGAGATTAGCTTTTGAATGACAAGCCCTATTGCAGAGCTTTCCCTTTTTTATGGAAGTTTTAGCAAAAAAAACTAATGTTTGAATTCTTTCCTTCGGTCTCTGAAACTTGAGTGAATGAGACCTATATGTTTATTAAAAAAAACATGGCGTATATACAACTCATAAGGTGTATATACACAATAAATCAATCATAACGTTAACTTAGAAATGGGATATATCAACAATATATTGTAGTTTTTTTTACTGATATGCTAACGTTGCAAGATATGCAGGGAGAAAATTATGTGGTTTAATTCGGTACTTTTTTGAAGTCATTTAATGAAAAAATAAACTCAGAAAATAGTACGCCGAACTCTTTTAAGATTAAAAAGATTTCAAAAAATGCTCAAGTGTTGCGCAAAGAATTTAAAAAGATTTTGAAAAGATTTGATTCTCAAAACGCAAGCAACGCCGAAAACAAAAACTTACTTGCAAAAGTCAGTAAATAAACGAATTGAAGAACGCATTTTTGCGGAATTTTAGAAAGATAAAAAAGAAAAAAGCAGTACGCAATCGTTGTGGAGGGAGCACATCTTGCAACATCAGCTAAACAAAATGCGCAGGGTGAAGTCAGTGTTTTTTTTGTATTTTTAAAAATTAATATAAAATAATGGGTTGTTTGCCGGGTGTGGGTTTTGCGCACTTCGTTTAGCTGCAACCGTTACCCAACATTTGAACGAAACTTTAAAAATAAAAATAGGAAAAGAACTGCCGATGATTAATCAAATCGGAGCATATATCAGTTTATTTGGAATACTGCTATTTCTAATTACAGGAGTTATATTATTTGCAGGTGTCTACTTACCCTTGGAAATGAAATTAATATATTTTGTGGAAATTATCCATCGAAATATATATCTGACATTTCTCTCGTCTATCCTTATATTTATAATCGGCAGTGTATTGGGTGAGTTAAAAAACTTTTATGAAACGGACTTAAAGATTACTGACGAGGGTTTGGAGTTTTACAAAGACCAAGAAAAAATCGAACTTCCGAACAGGAAAATTCATAAGTTGATTAAACGAAGAAATTATTTGATTTCGGACAAGAAAATAACAATAAAAACTATCGGATTAAAAAAAATACGAAGCCCGAATGAACGACCAAAACTGTAAAAGGCTTTTTGAATTATATCCTAATCAAGTATATCTAAAATAAAAAAAACGTTGGGTAACATCGGCTCATAAACTATGGCTTTTACCGGCTCACTCGGAAAATTGCTTACGGCCAGTTCGCTGCGCTCGTGTCTCACGGATTTTCCTCAGGTTTGGGTTTTGTTTGCTAAACCTGCCTGCCGGCAGGCAGGTTAGTTGTTTAATCCACGCCACAGGTTATAGCCACGAGCGTAATGGTCTATAAAGGGGATATGTACCACCTTCAAATAGAAAATTTACAAAATTTTATTGATTTTGGTGATGAGTGGTTGGTTAATTCAGATGGTACAAAATCCAGATTTTTACGTGATATGATGAGAAAACCAGAGGAAGGCAATATAAAACACGATTATGGCAATGATACTAATCGCAACAACTTTGCTAAAATGCTTAATTTGTTAAACCCTTTAAACCCTGGGCTGAGTTTATACCACTCAAAAGTAAACAACCCCAACTGGAAAAAAGTAACAGTAGGAGCAAATAATACCATTAACTTACAAGAATGTAATTAATCAATTAAAAAACTTATAATTATGAAAACCATATTTAAAATTTTAATAGTCTTAATGACCACCTCTCTATTTTCTCAAACAATAATTCCTTTAGAGCAAATGGTAAATCACACAAACAAACAAGGAAAATATTTTAAAGATGTAAATGGCATTCTTGATGCATACACAGGTGTTTGGCGTTGGATAGACGGTAATAGAGAACTTACATTTTATCTTTACAAACAAGAAGAAGCTACGTTACGATCTTTATCTGGTCTTTATTTAACAGATGTTATTGTTGGTTACTATATTTATAAAGAAAATGGTGTAGAGCTTATCAATACCAGACAAGATCTCATTGATACTTACGACTTATATGACGGGAAAATGATGTTGGACAGAGGAGGTATTGGTATGAATCCTTGGACAACGGGTTATGTAGCAAATAATGCACCTCTTTTTTATTTTAGAGACCATGCAGTAATGACCTGTAGGTATGGAAATTACGTCCCTAAACAAGGAGACCCAGGCTACTGGCGTTTTGAAAACCCCACAACAGCTAGAGTTGGTTTATTCACCGGAGGTACACATACAAGTGATTGTGGTGAGTTAATTGTTCATCCTAATTTTCCCTCTAATAGTGGTATAACAATAACTAAAATAGCCAATGTCGCCCCGCCACTAGATTAACA